>Ga0163179_10002616_pt1 | contig 12468 bp, 25 predicted proteins | sample AtlANTMetagenome_FD_109643 | JGI IMG/M metagenome (GOLD analysis project Ga0163179, IMG submission 109643) | Marine eukaryotic phytoplankton communities from the Atlantic Ocean - Atlantic ANT 2 Metagenome | ecosystem: Environmental > Aquatic > Marine > Oceanic | place: North Atlantic Ocean...
CATATGGAGCACTGACAGCCTGCCCCTGTGTTGCATACCCACCTGGTAAACCCTCTTGACGACGAGGGTCACCTAAATCCTGCATGTCTAATCCAGCTGGATCAAATCCTGGTCCACCCATTAGAAAAACCTCTCAAAATCTTTGTTGTAATTACGTCCTTGAGCTTTTTTCCATTGCTCGTGCTTTAACTTTTGCTGCCATAAATCATCATTAGTAAATGCACCGGACTGCATTGCAGGACTATTAGCTATATCTTCTAAGTAAGCTTTTTGAGAAGATTCTTCAGAAGGTCCAAAAATAGAACTACCTAAATGTCCTAAACCTTGTAAAAAGTTTAATCCTTTGGATGTTGGACTAAAAGATCCTGGTATTGCCTTTGCAAATGCTCCTAAGAATTCCATAGGATTTGGTTTTGCAGCGGCTTCTTTTCTAGCCTTTTCTTGTTCAGCCAAGGCATACATACCTAGACCTCCCGCTATTAATGGTAAAACCATTTTTATAACACTTTTTATAATATTAACATCGACAAATTAGTGACTAAAGTGACAACTTTCCCGCATGGGACAACAATAGAGACCCTTAACGATAGTGGTCATGTACTTCATCGCGTCTGTGCGCCAGGTGGTGGTGTTTGTCGCTATGCCGAAACCGAAGATTCTGCTCAAGATTTTGCTGACACTTATGAAGAATTCTATAATTACAAATAGAGTTAGGTCTCTGAGTGTAAAACTTTATTAAATACACCTACATACCTAATCCTTTATAAATACCCCTTCAGCTCCTATATAAATATAAAAAAACACTAAAAAATCGGTAGGGGTTTTTCTGCTTTTATAAATACAAAATTTAAAAATCCCTTGTAATAACTTATATTTTGTATGAACAGCCAAAACCAGAGGAAAATTTTGGTTTATACTTAGGCACGTAGAGGCTAGGACTAGGTACAAAGGTGTATACAAGGATAATACAGTCATATACCTAACCCCTTCTTCTATAAAAGTAATTAAAATAGGTAAAAAAAATCTGTATTTGGTTGTTGAATGCTTGTCATTGCGAGAGAAGAGGTTTAAGGTATCTATCTCAACACCCCCTACCAAGATGACTGCTCAAGATCCTTTTTTATATGGTGATTTAACTCCTGACGATCAAATAACTTTTATAAAAGCATTTCAAATAGGTCTAGCTGCCTATGGTCAATCGTCTTGTTGGTGTATGAAAGATCGAATTCTTAACAGAGCAGGCTTTGAAGGTTTTACTACTAGTAAAAAACATCGACTAACTTACAGAGGACAAGATGCAAGACCACTTTTATTAGCAGTATCAAAACGTTTTGCTTCTCCAGAAAAACCAATTATTGTTAGAAGAGCTATTTGTAATTCAAAATACTGTTTAAATCCCGCTCACTACTATTGGGGAACACGGATAGATGTCGCAGCTGAAAATGCGGAACGGAAAAAGACAGGTGTAAATTCTGATCTAATAGCTACACTGCGAAAAGAAAAAGAAGAAGGAACAAGTAGTTTAAAATTATCAAAGAAGTATAGAATCCCGTATCACACAGTCCGTAGAATTTGTAATTATGAAAGTTACGAAACAATCGCATCTAAAGGAAAAGAAGATACTTTAAAAATTATTTGGGATAATGTGCTATCTACATATGTAAAATTAATGAAAATGTATCCTAACTCTGAAAATAAATACAACTTAAATTGTAGTCAATCACAGGTAGCAGAATGCCCTTGGCATCAAAAATCAACAACTAAGCATAAAGGGAATTTTGGTTTAATGAAAGAATGTTTAGATTGTATGGATGAAATTAAACGTGGTAGATGCTCCATAGATGTAAGGAATTTTGATTTTCGCTGGTACTGGCAGATAAAGAGATTTTGGGAACAAGTAGATATAGGTGAACAGGACGAATGCTGGCCTTGGTTAGGGGCAACAAAACCTCAAAAATATGAATCTACTGCATATTTTCCATCACCGTTTCACTCTACAAAAACCCAATCAGCTTCAAGGGTAGCTTTTTGGCTCAGTCGGGGCTATACAGGTAAATACCGAGTCTTTACAAAAACTACTTGTAAGCCTTTTTGTTGCAATCCCTTACATCTTACAATTAAAGAATTAACGGATTGTGAACCACCTACAAAAATCGAATGTATTAAGGTAACTCATGACAACATTTTCAAACATGCCAAAAAGAGAGAAGGTAACACTCAAGAAGAGTGAAGTAATACCTAGTAATTTTCATTTAAAAGAGAAAAGTTTTGCACCAATGATTGTAATTGGTGGTGAAACAACTGTTGGTGCATGGTGTGATACACAAGAGGAAGCAAAGTCTAGATTAAATCATTTAGAGATTGCTATGGATTATCACAACTATCCAACAAAACAAGAAGAAGGTGTATATCCTGAACGGAGTAGAATAATGGAAGAATTATATAATAAATCAGGAAGAACTAATAGTGTCTTCACTGGCTTAGCAGAAGAGTATGGCAAGGTATCTCACAACAATTCCTAATAGTTCTGGTTTTTATAACTTAGGAACTGTCGAATCATATCCAACAGGCGGTGCAGGTCCTACAGCATATGGACCTACATCATATTTTGGTTCCAGTCCCTTACCAGAACGAAGTGGGGACAGTATTTACAACCCTATTAATTTAGGTACATTTACATCTATTTTTAAAACAATACCAATAACAAATAGTCATGGAGGTTTAACTAGAAGACAAACTACTTTTTATAAAATACGTTTATTAAAACCAAGATCTGTACAATTTACACAAGATTACAGTCAGTTTTCATATGAAAAAAAGACAAATAAAAACACGTTATTAGCTTTCTATAAGATAGTTAATAAGAATCAAAGAGAAGAATTACCTATAAATAATCAGGGTTATGTTGCAAAAGAAAGTTCAATAGACTATTTAGATGATGAAACTATTTCTCCGTTACAAGATTATCCTTCAGTAACACTTGATTCTGGTGAATACTTATTTTTAATTACAAATGATATAAAATTTTTAGAAACTGAATATTCAATTACACTTAACGTAAATATTCTAGATTGGGGGCAGACAAATTTAAGTACTGACGATCAAATTGACTTTGGTGAATTAACTACTTCACCTCTTACTAAATTAGATTTTGGTTCAGCAACTAATTAACGCTAACTATTACGTCCTTTTCTACCTTGACCACTAGTTCCTCTTCTAGAATTTGAAGATGGACCTGAACTAGATGAAGAAGGACTACTCTTGCTTCTTGATTTATGTCCACTTCCTCTTAAGCCTCCTTGATTCTTACCGCTTCCTCCTCTAGCTGTACTCGTGATCTGAGCAGCGTCAAGCTCTCCTAATAAATTTTGTAAATCATCTAAACCACTTATTCCTCCTTGCCATACTCCTCCAGGTCCTACATATTGGTCTAACTCTTCTTCTGTCGCTGGTCTGTCATAAGCATCACTAAAGGCACTTCCAACATCTTGTCGTCTTGTATATTCATCATTTAAAAGAATATTAGACTCCACACTATCCCAATCCTCTACACCTCTTGCAAGATTCCCTAACCAATAACTTTTACCTTCGTCACCAACTTCTCTCCCTAAGTTCGTCTTATAAAATTCATTTAAACGATTGGTATTAGATTCTTCATCCCAAGGTGAAGAGCTTTCAGACGTAGGGAATCCTATATCAGGTCCATATCCCCATTCTTCCGTATTTACTGGCGGGTTTGGAGTAAAAGTTGGTGTTGATGAGTTATCGATAAGTGAATTGTAAATGTCTACATTATCTCGTTTAGCAGATGCTAAAGCACCTAATGTTGAGTTGAATTCAGTATCATTTGCCCAATCTTTTGGTGCAACACTCCCTCTACCAGAACTGAAATCTGTTCTAGGTGCATCCCAAGAACGACCTTGAGCTACCCCAGGGAGACTTGCTTCATAGGCTAAATCTGCATCTCTTCTTACCGCCATTGAAAATGGATCAGGTGTCGCACGTTCGGCTCTCATCCTATTTCTTTCTGCCTTAGCACGATTTAGTACTTCCGCTGCTTTTTCATAAGCTATCTGAGGAGTAGCTTGCGTATAAATTTTAGTAGGACCTTCTGGTGTAAATATACTTTGACCACCTACGTCAGTACGTGTATAACCTGGAGGCGCAACATCATCTGGAATAGGATTACCAAATTCGTCGTATTTTGCCATTTATTTTAATTTTATTTCTATACTGATTCTATCTGTGACAAACCCGTGTAAATGCTGGACTCCGACATATCCAAAAGGAAGGAAGATAAATATCAAAAGCAACTCAGCAACAGTAATAGGTCTTTTCATAACGATAAATATCCTTTCCTTTGTGAGTTTAGCGAACTTCTATCAAAAGTGTCCACGAAAATATTAGAAGAGGTATTACTAACCAGTCAACAAAAAAAACTTGCAAAAATATTCTGGGATGCAGAGAATTATGGAGGATCTGAAGCAAAATGTATAAAGCAATTAACTGAAAGATATGGGCCTAAATGGCATGAAATTACTTCTATAGTTAAAGAAACAACAGATATACGTGAATACTATCAATTAGTTTTAATATTAGATCACAAGAAACAATGGGACGTTTATAGAAAATCGGCTAACATTGCATAAGACAACATCCTCGTATGACCGTAATTAACAATGAGGACTGGTTGCACGTATTAGAAAATACTGATTATGAACCGGCGGAGCATGCAGATACTACTTATCAAAGCTATAGATTTGTTGATCTAGACCTAGAAACTGTAACAATTAGTAATTTCAAAAAAACATTAATGCCTTCTCTAGTAGAGCAAGTCGAGATGTTTATACCTCCTTCAGGTAGTTTTTCAAATCAAGATTTAAGACGTTATTTGGATTTAGTAAGAAATTACGAGACAAGTACAACAGATTTAATGTTAGGACTTTCTCTAGCAGATCAAATTCGGTTAACGTTCAGTGATATGAGGACTAGTACTATCTGTGATCGTTACCCAGATATAAATCTAGCGGAAAAAAGAAGATACAGGTGCGTTGCAGAGTATTTAATACGACAAGGAGAACTAACAAAATTACGAGATGAAAATGGAAAGTTAATTAAAAAAATTGGCAACATGCAAAAAGCAGTCGTTCTATATAAACCCTTAGAAAAATTACTAGAGACTTTAAAAAAATCTGGATTAGGTCATTTAATAAAATCAGTACCTAAAGTAAAACCTGTAAAAAAAGAAGAAACTTGATAAACTAAATTAGCTAAAAAATCCTATGACTGGTCGTAGAAAAAAACTTTTAACAAGAATGTTAAAAACAATGTCTGGAGAGACAGAGGAAAAACTTTTAAAGCTAACAGTTGAGCGTATTATTGCTGATCAAGCAGATTACTATCGTAAATTCTATAAAAATGAAGGACCTGGGGTAGTAGTTTTCATGCCTCAAAAAGATGAAAAAGATAGTATGTTTTATTTAACTGTAGATCGTCTTATAAGTGCAGTGAATGATGCTAATAGTGGAGATTTACATGGCGCAGAACACTTAAAAAAAGCTATTTCAATAGCAGAATCACTTAACCCCGAAAAAGAAGCTGTTTTTTTACTCCAAGATGATAAAGATATTCAACTCTTCCATTTTAAAACTGATGAAGAAAATCCATCTTTACTTCAAATGTGACAAAGCGTAAGCTTACTTGGTTAAATTATAAAAAATTACTTGGTGAAATTAAGCATCTTGACGATGATTGGTTAACACCTGCCTCATATTTACCTTATATAAATGCTTTATTAGGTGATATTGAACTTGATCCCTGTTCTACTCATCATGCAAATGCAGAGTTTGTAAGAGCAAAAAAAATATATACTCTCCAAGAAGATGGTTTAAATATTCAAGATCCTTGGGTAGGTAAAACTTATTTATTCCCTCCAACGTATGGCAGATGTTCTTTTAGTAAGCAACGTGGTACTTGGAGATGGAGTAAACGTGCAGGAACAGGTGCAAAAGCACCTTCAGTCATTTGGTTTAAACGTTTAGTAAGAGAATGGAAATTAAGAAATATACCTGAAGCTTTGTTTTATACAATTTACCCAGAAATGATTAGGATTTGCCCTGAGATGTGGGATTATCCTGTATGTATACCAACTGATCGTGCAGATTTAATACATGGTAGAAAATTATTTAATTTGAAAACACCTATGTTTTGGGGATACTTTATCTATTTACCTAAATTGGAATATGGTTTTAAACAGGCTGATAAATTTCAAGAAATATTTTCTCACATAGGAAAAATTATTTATTAAGACAATGAAAACTCACTTTTATCTTCCTCGTTTAAATAATTAGACGCAGCTATAGATGCATGCTTTCCAAAGGAATCTCCTACTACCGACCGTTTATCTAAATAATCTCCTTTTGGTGACTTTAAGTGATCTCGATGTTTATTTACATAAGAATTAAGAAAACGAGTAGGGCCTGAATTATCTGCAGCAGAACGATGCGGTGGATCAGTAGGGGCGTCTAAACCTCTATAGCGGTTATCTACTTCGTAGCTACGATTAAATTGTATTTTCATAGCTTTATTTTATTGGTGCTAAACATGACAGACACACAAAAAGAAATAGCAAGAGTATGTGATGACATAAAAGAATTACTATTATATAAAAATAAACAATATGGAGATTCAGCTTTAAACCCTTCCAGAATATTTAGTAAAGCAAGTGCAGTAGAACAAATATTAGTAAGAATTGACGATAAATTAAATAGAATTAAAAAAGGAGCTGGATTAGTTGCTAATGATGAAGATGTAATACAAGATTTGATTGGATATTTAGTTTTACTTAAAATAGGATTAAAACATGAAACAACCACTAAACAAAATGAAGTATGAAGAGATTGTAGAAGGCTACAATGATCAATTAAAACTTATGGATGCCTTAGATATGCTTAGTCGAGACCCTTTTGCTGCTGGGGAGATCCTAGACTACGTGGCTTCTCAGACCAATAACGAAAAAAACGTCGTAGAACCGCTCCAGATGGGTCCCACTCCGCTATCTTTTTCTCAAGATATTCAATTGCTTTCATCTGATTGGGAACCCCAGTATAAGTCTCAGGGAGATTCAATAAACATATCTTGGAACGACAGCGATGAGGAACTAGTGTTGGAATCTCTTTGTCAGGGGCCAGATACGTATCCAGTTCCATACGACGTTGATCTACCAACAGATTTCCACCTGAGCACCACAAGCGATTGATATAAGGACTCCACTCTCGAATTATTTCGTTTTTGCTGGCTCTATTATTTATTAATTCAAGAAGACGACAAGTTTTTAAAGAACTAATTCCAATACTATATGCAAAACTCAGTAAAGCAGCTTTTCTATTGTTATTTAAAGAAACATGGATATAGTTAGAAACTAAATCAGAGAATTCTTTTAAATCTTCTTCAAGCTGTTTATCTATTTCTTCTTCTGTTGCTTTATCAGTAGAATTTAACCAACGATTATTTAACTTTTTACTTTCATAGCCAATCCGCCATATATCCTCTCCGTAATTCTTATAAGTTGCATAACGGCCTAATCCAATGTTTACACGAGGTAGGTTATAACTTTTTATTAAATTGATACCTTTCCTAGTTAGAAAAGGATGATCTTTCCAATATTCCTCTTTAGTTTTCTTATGGGACGACAACAGTAGCGTTATAGCTTACTTCAGAATAACCATCAAGATTAAGTAGGACAACATAATTTTTTGCTGCATTAGTAACAGTTACTCCCACAGCACCTTTTCCTTTCCCATCTTTCACAATATTTGCATATTTTGAATATCCGGTTGGAGCATTACCTGTACCATATTCATCTTCTTGGTAGATCTCAGCAGTATCAACACCATTTGTTTTATCAAAAGTCACAGTTATATCACCTGTGCCACCTGGATTGACACGGAAACCACGTATAGATTCTCCAGTGTTGCTAGAAGACGTTGCCCCTAGATAAGTAATTTCAGTGCCTGCATCAACGCTGAATGAGTCTAAAGTTGCTTCAATAGTGCGAGTAGCCATAGTATTTAGGAGATCTGTCCCACAGTGGAGATGTTGAATTTAATATCGGCATCAATGCCGTGGTCTTTAAGAACACCAAAAAACATTTGACGATCTAAAGCTCTTTGATGAAGCATCTCAATAAAAGCCTCTTCTAAGTCATCGCGATCTAGTTGTTGGATCGCTAATGCAGTGGCGTGGATTTGAAATTCCACATCCATTGGAAGCTCTATTTTTGCATCCATAAATAGCTAAAACCTTATGCTTATCTTACCAGCGATGAACTGAAGAACAACCTTATCGATGAATACGTCGCTTAATTGCAGTCTTATGAAGCTTTTCACCATCTCTTAAATAGATTTCACTAATACCGTGAGTGCTTATAAATAAAACTGCAAACGTCAGTAAAACAGGTTCCATTTTAATCTTTTAACTTGTTAGTACTATTTTAGAACTACTTAAACAACAATTGTTTTATTAGCGACTTTATCTTTAACAGTATTAGGTACGCCACCAAAAACCCTGTCCCCATAAGAAATATGGTGCTCATCAATAAGATCCCCAATCCAACGCTCTGGGTTCTTTTCCTTACCTACATAAGATGCTAAAAAATCTTGGGAATTATTAGCTTGTGGACCAACTGAGGCAGAATTCATTATCAATATTCGGGGAAGTTTTATCTGTAGATAGGAGTTTTAAAGAATTATGCTCCATCCATGATTTTATTTTATCAAGTCTTGTTTCAGAATAGTGAATATAACTAGATATATACCACTGCTCTAGAGGTGTAGTCGCTTTGTCTTTATTACAATCGGAGCAACAACAACACATATTAGATTTTGTGTTATGACCTCCCCTATATTTTGGAACTATATGATCAATTGTTGCAGTATTTGTAGTTAAATGTTTATCACAGTAAGCACATTTCCAATTCCATTCTTCAAAAATTCTCTGTCTAAATTCTCGTCGAGCATTTTTAGGGGATAAAACAATAAGATTCTTTAGAAGATCTTGCTCACAAGTAAACATTAATTACCTATAGCTTTGAAAAAACTGTAGGCTGCATAAACTTATCTACTTACAATTCGACAATGCTAATAACCTCTTCGTCAGCAGGATCATAGTCGGCATCTTCTAGTAATTTAAGTAAATAATAATGGATTTTTGTAGTAACCCAACGTAAATCTTCATCACTAACATCAGAGATTATTGCATCTAGTGCTAATTCACGAGATGGCGCTCTTACATGCTCTGCTAATAACTCTAATGCTCTATATCGACTCCTGTTTAACTCATTTAGCATGACTCTATGAGGCTACAACCTCGGTAGGATTAATTTTAGATGCATTAGCCTCCTCAACTTGCTGTTTTTGAATTGCGGCAAATTCAAGAGCACCTAAAACCTTTAAGTATTGTTCTTTAAGTCTAGTCAACTGTGCCTCAGTTTGTCTAACATCGCTTTCCAATTGATTTCTTTGATCTACTAATTGATCTTCTAATGATTTAACAGATTCAGACATGAGGAAGAAAGTATATAAAACACCACATAGGACAATACTTCGCCTTAATCCTAAAACATGTTTTTATTTTTCACGAAAACCTTTCCAACCCCAACCAGTAGCACCGCCTCCTATAAAAAGTCGTTTATTAAAATGCTCGAATTTATACAAAATATGTTGACCTGCCTGAGAAGATCTGTCTGTCCAACCCCCATTAATTAAATCTAAGCTTCCAAAAGGATCTTGAACTAACCAAGAATCTTTTGTGTAGCCAACAATCACAACAAAATGTGCTCTCCCCACAGGGTTTTCCAAATTTCTTTTAGGCACGATACTTGCAATAAAAGGTACACCTTGTTGTATTTCCTCTTTTATATCGTCTGAATCGGCGGACAAAGTAAAGTAAGCAGTAAAACCTAATTCTCTAATAGCTTTTAAATTATTCTCTCTTTTTATAGGGTCACCATGCTTATTAACTAGTTTTAAGTATTCATTAACATCATTAATATGTATGGCATCTAGGTATTTAAGGCACATTAAGATGCAATATGCCTGACTATGATACTTATTAGCAACGTCACCTTTTCTACGATGGAGATAAGGAAAATTTCTTAAGTAAATTAAATCTGAATCAATTGCATAAGGTTTAATAGTTACTTCTGTTTTTAACCCTTTCCAATGTTTATCTAAAATCCACCAAGAACCTAAATTTCCTCCTAACTCTAAATGTGTATGATTGTTGGATCTCTCTAAAACTTGACACCTCCTTATCGTCCTATTAGAGCAGATAGAAGCTTTCTCTTCTGAACTTAAATTTTTAATATCATCTGGTCTTTTTTTTAAAAAAGTTGGACACTTAGAAGTTATGTATATCCAACCCCATTTATATTCTGGTAATGGATGGCAAAATAGATCTAATTCTGCAGAACGTCGTCGAGATAAACCTTGAAAAACTTTATTGCCGTCTTTATTCCACTTATGTAATTCTTCTTTAGCAACATCAGCAGGATTTTCTAAATTATTTAATCTAGAAAGAATATTAGATGTCGATAAAACATCAACACCCATATTAGAAGTAAAAGAAATTAAAGCATCGAATTGATGTTGATTAATAGGAGCAACTACTAAATGATTTATATCATCTTCAAGTTTTTTTAAAATAGTATCTGATAAATCACCTCCCTCAAAAGTCCTAATAAGATCTAAACCAGCTTGAGATGTATGCACTGGGTTTTTCTAACATCCTTCAACCGCTTTTGCGATGTCTCCACCTAAGTCTGCCCCTTTCCTCTGTCCAAACATTGTGACCCATCCAGAAGCTACCCAACCGATAATAGGTATGTTTGACAAGGCTGGTGCAGCTTGAGCGCCTACAGAGGCTCCTAGAAGCCCTCCCGTTGACTCCCCAGAACCTTCGGCTTTGATGCAGGCAATTTCTTTAGCAGTAAGTATTGCAGCATTATCCCCACCCTCTAGATGGACTTTCCCATTCATCGTATATTCTTCGTAGAGATTTATCTTTCTTTTCTTACTTCCAAAAAGACTTCCTGGCTCTTCAATATCTTTTGTTTTTATCATCACCTTCGGATCATTAGAGTTATATCTAATGCTGTAACCATCCTTTGAGGCTTGCACATCGTAAGACGTATAACTCCCAACTGGTAGATCTAAGTTTGGAAGTCCGCTACGACCTGCTAATAAGCCCATTAAGCCTATATTAGAGACACCTAAAAAGGCCCCTAAACCAAGTGCTGTCCAATTCACTCCTTCTCTCTTGTACATTCAAATTCAAGACTCAATAGAGGTCTTGTTATCCACTGTAGTAATTTTAATAGGCGCTTGCTCGATGCGCAATGTTTGAGTAGGACCAACTTGTGACATCTTTTCAATTAAGCGTTCAAAATCGGCTCTACTAATATCATTTAAACCACCTCCTTTTTTGTTATCCATCTTCATCGTTCCATCGCCTTTTTTAGAGGCTGTCTGGAGGCCAAAACTTGCCAAAGCGCCTGTAAATACTGAGGCTACAAAAGTTATATCTTTAGGTGCTTGTTGCCCAAATGCAGGCAAAGTAATGTAATTTAATGAAATGATAAATCCGCTCCAAACAACAACGCCAAGCCGCACAAAAGTAGACAAGATTACTAATTGCTCTTCTTTATCATCAATACCCTCCTTTATTTTTGTAAAAACATTCTTCTTTTTTTCATTTTTTGGAGAAGGTGTCTTAGGAGACTCTTTTACATCTTCAGTCATCGTATAGTGGCAGTACCTACTAAGTTTACCCCTTAGTAAACTTATAGAAAATTAACACTAATTGAGTCCTCAAATGTGGAAACTAATCCCATTATTAATTATATTTAGTGCTCCATCAGCTCGTGCAGATCTGACACACTCGCTAAGTTCCAGTGTCTCCCTAGACGTACACGGGGCAGCAACCGTTTCTGAACGTGTGGGGAGTTCATATTCTGTCTCTGGAAATAATATAAAAGTAGGTACAGGCAACAGCGACGTATTTGGAGGCTTAACAACTGGATCAGCTACAGCCGCAGCAACTATGAAGGCTGGGACGTATGAGATAAATACTTCCGGGTCGGCATTTTCGTTCTCGGAAAGTTGGCTTCAAGGGGACGGAATCCCAGCCATAGGAAGCGGTGTGGATGTCACCTCCGGGGTTGTGGCAGACATGCCGGCATTTGGAGAAACCACGACCCAATCCGGAGGTGTTGCAGGCACTTTAGCGGGATCTATTTTAAGTTCTGGAGTTATGAGTTTAACCGCTGGAGGCGCAGGTACAACTGGAACGTCTCAATTTATTAGTACTATTTCCGTGAAATGACATGAGACGCTATTTATTAACGTTAATAGCACTCACATTCTTTCCAACGCAAGAGATCTTAGCAGTTCCCGTAGTACCTAATTTTCA
>Ga0163179_10002617_pt1 | contig 12468 bp, 13 predicted proteins | sample AtlANTMetagenome_FD_109643 | JGI IMG/M metagenome (GOLD analysis project Ga0163179, IMG submission 109643) | Marine eukaryotic phytoplankton communities from the Atlantic Ocean - Atlantic ANT 2 Metagenome | ecosystem: Environmental > Aquatic > Marine > Oceanic | place: North Atlantic Ocean...
ATGCAGATGGAAAAGCAGACATTTTATTTACTGTTGGCGAGTTAGCCAAAAATGCACAATCTAATAGTAATAACTTTGCATTAAGCTTACATTTCAATGATAATTTTTCTTTATTAGATAAGTTAACTGAACTTTTAACAGATGGAGACATTATTTTAATAAAAGGGTCTAGGAGTATGCAACTTGATCAATTAATTAATGGATTAAAAAATGTTAAATGAATTACTAATACCCCTTAGAGAATATTTTGGGTTTCTTAACCTATTTGAATATATAACTTTCAGAGCTGGTGCAAGCGCAATCCTCGCATTGTTCATTAGCTTTATTTTTGGACCTTTCGTTGTAAAAAAACTAATTAACTTACAGATAGGTGAATCAATTAGAGATCACGGACCAAGCTCACATAAGGATAAACAAGGTACTCCAACTATGGGAGGCGTAATTATAATTTTATCTACAATTATTCCCACTATTCTTTTGGCTGACTTAAATAATTTATTCATTCAAATAATTTGTGCATCAATGATTTGGATGGGCTTAATTGGATTTTATGACGATTATTTAAAAGTTGTTAAAAAAAGAAAAGATGGATTAAGTGGAAGATATAAACTTCTCGCACAGACTGTTTTAGGTATTTTTATTTCTTATTTATTAATCAGTTCAAATGTTTACGGAGATTATACGCTTTCCACTTTCGTTCCTTTTTTAAAAAATGTTTCAATCAATTTCTACTATCCAATAATTTATGCCATCTTTATCATTCTAGTTGTTTCAGCAACATCTAATGCTGTTAATCTGACAGATGGTCTTGATGGATTAGCTTCCGGATTATTAGCAATTTCTGTTAGCGTATTCGGTGTCATAGCATATATTTCTGGAAGAGTAGACTTTACGGACTATTTGTATATAGCTTATTTGCCTCTAGCAAGCGAATTAACAATTTTTGCCACTGCTTTTTTTGGTGGATGTCTAGGTTTTTTATGGTTTAATGCTAAGCCTGCCGAAATTTTTATGGGCGATGTTGGTTCTTTGTCATCTGGAGCTGCTCTGGGTACATTGGCAATCCTTCTAAAAAAAGAAGTACTTTTACTGATTGTTGGAGGAGTTTTTGTAATAGAAACATTATCTGTAATTATTCAAGTTTTATATTTTAGATATACCAAAAATAAATATGGTGAAGGTAAAAAATTCTTTTTAATGGCACCTATTCACCACCATTTTGAATTAAAAGGGTGGCCAGAATCAAGAGTAGTTACAAGATTCTGGATAATTGGAATATTGTTTGCATTAATGTCTCTTACTACCTTCAAAGTTAGATAGCATGAGAAGAGAGACTGTAAGCGTAAAAATTGGTAATTTATTCATTGGTAGTAAACATGATGTCAAAACACAGTCAATGACAACAGCTTCCACAGCTGACACTGAACCTAGCATAGAAGAAGCAATAAGAATTTTCAATGCTGGCGGCCAATTGGTAAGATTTACTGCACCAAGCATTAAAGAAGCAAAAAACCTCAAAAATATTAGAGATGGGCTCATTAAAAAAGGATATTCTAAGCCCTTAGTAGCAGATATTCATTTTACCCCAAATGCTGCAATTGTTGCATCAGAAATTGTAGAAAAAGTTAGAATTAATCCTGGAAATTTTGTCGATAAGAAAAAATTTGAAATTAAAGAATATGATAATGATACATATCAAGAAGAAGTTAAAAAAATTGAAAAGAAGTTTATTGATTTAATTAATTCCTGTAAAAAAAATGATACCGCTTTGAGGATAGGAACTAACCATGGTTCATTATCGGATAGAATAATGAATAAATTTGGAGATACAGCTCTTGGTATGGTAGAATCTGCAATGGAATTTTTAAGAGTTAGTCAAAATGAAAATTTTGATCAAATAGTATTATCAATGAAATCTTCTAATCCAATAGTTATGATTCATGCATACAGATTATTAGTAAAAACAATGGAATCGGAAAAAATGTTTTTTCCTCTACATTTGGGAGTAACGGAGGCAGGAGATGGATTGGATGGAAGAATAAAATCTGCATTGGGAATTGGCACCTTACTTTCAGAAGGAATGGGTGATACTATTCGCGTTTCATTAACAGAAGACCCTGAATTTGAAATTCCAGCAGCTGAAAAGATTTTATCTAAAATTGAATCTATGCCGATAAAGAAGTCAAATTTTAACAATATTCGAGCTTTTTCATATTATAAAAGAGAGTCATTTGAGGTTGAAGATATTGGTAATATGAATCATCCTATAGTTATTTCAAGTGATGAAAGTGTATTTGAAGAAAATACACCTGATTACATTTTCAAACTAGACTCGTCATTTATAAATAAAGATAAAAAATATATTTTACCATACATTGAATGGAATAAATGTAATTTAGAAAATACCTTTCCTTATTATGATTCTGTGAAAGAATTCAGAAAAAGCGATAGAAAATCTGAAAAAATTAATTTTATAAAACTCAATTTCGATAGAATTAATAATACCATAAATCAGTCATTTGAAAATAATGTGGTTTTTGTTTTAGATGTAACATCTCAATCCAGACATGATCTTTTGGACGTAATTAATTTTTTTGAGGAGCAACAAATTAAAAATCCAGTTGTTTTTAGGGCGGATTATGATGCAGAAGACTTTGAAAAAATTGCTATAGATGTTTCTATTGATATTGGTTCACTTTTTTTAGAAGGGATGGGAAATGGTATTTGGATTTCATGTTCTAGAAATGCTAAAAAAGTTAATGAATTATCTTTCCTTATTTTACAAAATACTAGAACAAGAATTTTTAAAACTGACTACATTTCATGTCCTTCTTGTGGAAGAACTAAGTTCGACCTCCAAGATACTACTGCAATGGTCAAAGAAAATACAAGTCATTTAAAAGGATTAAAGATTTCAGTGATGGGCTGTATAGTAAATGGTCCAGGAGAGATGGCTGATGCAGATTATGGATATGTAGGTTCAGGAACAGGGTTTATATCTCTTTACAAGGGAAAACAGCTAGTTAAAAGAAATATTCCAAGCAAGCATGCTGTTGATGAATTAATTCACTTAATTAAAGAAAATGGTGATTGGATAGATCCTTAATTATAATTTTGTCAATACTTGTACTATTAAACTTTTATTTGTAAAGTTCTTTCATGGAGATTGATAACTTAATAGCACCGCATTTACTTGTTTGGATTGAGCCAATTATAACAATCATATTAGGGATTGTTTTAGGACTTTTTTTCAAAAATTTTTTTGTTTCTAGATTAAAGTCTTTATCTGAGAAAAACAATTGGCAAAGTGATGATGTAGTTATAAATGCAATTGATTCAGTAATTGTATTTTGGTTCTTCTTAGCGTTTTCTTCAATGGCTATTGGAAATTCAGATCTTCCTGGCCCAGAAGATATTTATCAAAAAATTATAGCATCTTTTTTAATTATTTCCGTTAGTTTTACTGCTTCAAAGGTTATTTTAGGATTACTCGATGTTTGGTCTCAAACAAATAAATCTCTTCCTTCAACAGGCATTTTTAAGGGCTTAACAAATGTTGCAATCTTTTCTATTGGTATATTATTTATTCTTCAATCTTTTGGTATTCCAATTACTCCTTTAATTACTGCTCTTGGAGTTGGTGGGTTAGCAGTATCATTAGCTTTAAAAGATACATTATCTGATTTATTTGGGGGAATTAACATTCTTTTGAGCAAAACAATGCAAGAAGGTGATTATGTTCAGTTAGATAATGGATACCAAGGTTATGTTGAAAACGTTGGTTGGAGATATACTACAATTCGCGAAAGAGCCAATAATATAATTTCTATCCCTAATTCTGTGCTTTCAGGTTCAATTTCTAAAAACTTTTCTTCGATGGATTCTGCTTTTAGAGTTCCTATCCAGATTGGAGTTTCTTATGATAGCGACCTTGACCATGTTGAGAAAGTTGCTTTAGAAGTAGCAAATGAAATATATGAAGAGCTTGATTGCATCAGTAAATCTTATAAACCAGTTATTAGATTTAGAGAATTTGCAGATTCAAGCATTAATTTTTTCATTTATTTTCAAGGTAAGAATTTTGGAGACCATAACACTATTCTAAATAGTTACATTAAAAAGCTTCATAAAAAGTTTAAAGAGGAAAAAATTGATATACCTTATCCAATTAGAACTCTTATTCATAAGAATGAAATTAAGGATTAAAGCTTTTAACGCTAGGGCTAAAGAGCTCTATGAAAATCATTCACATTTTCATTCTGGAGATGCTGGATTAGATTTATTTGTTGTTGAAGATCAAACTATTCTAGCTAAAAGTACACAAGCAATTCCATTACAAATAGCATGTGAAAATTTAGATAATAAGGCGTACTATTTATTTCCTAGATCTAGTATTTCTAAAACTCCATTAAGGCTTGCTAATTCTATTGGTCTAATTGATGGGGGCTACAGAGGTGAGTTGGTTGGTATGGTTGACAATATTTATGATAAAGATTTTAATATTAAAAGAGGAGAAAGATATTTTCAATTAGTTGCTGTTGATAGTTCTCCTATTGACTTTGAATTAGTAGAAGAGTTGTCCAAATCTAGCCGAGGAGAAGGTGGATTTGGTAGTACAGGAAGATAATTAATATTTTATTTGTTATTCTAGATACTAAATTTTAAAATTATCGTGCAAAAAATAAGTAAATATGACATTTTTGCATAAATAATATTTAAAATGTTGATTGGCACATTTTTTGCATTAATAATTATAGATTATTTAACAAATAAAAGGATAAAAAAATGTCTTTAAAAATTAAACCGCTTGAAGATAGAGTAGTTGTAGAAGCAATGGCTGCTGACGAAACAACAGCTAGTGGAATTATACTTCCTGACACTGCTCAAGAAAAACCTCAACAAGGTACTGTGGTTGTGGTAGGTCCAGGCAAAAACAATGAAGATGGTACTACAGGAAAAATGACTGTTAATTCAGGCGATGTAGTATTATATGGTAAATATTCAGGTACAGAAATCACTTATGAAGGCAAAAATTTGCTTATCATGAGAGAGAGTGATATTCTGGCAATTTTATAAGGAGGAAAAAATGGCTAAAGATATTGCATATGATACAGAGGCAAGAGGAGCTCTTAAAAAGGGTGTAGATAAACTTGCAAATGCTGTTAAGGTTACCTTAGGTCCAAAAGGTAGAAACGTAGTTATTGAAAGAAAATTTGGATCACCACTTGTAACAAAAGATGGTGTTTCAGTTGCTAAAGAAATTGATTTAGAAAATCAGCTTGAAAACGTAGGTGCTCAAATGGTTAGAGAGGTAGCATCTAAGACATCAGATGTTGCAGGAGATGGTACAACAACAGCAACAGTTTTAGCTCAATCTATTATTGCTGAAGGGTTAAAAAATGTTACTGCTGGAGCAAACCCAATGGAAATAAAAAAAGGAATAGATTTGGCAAAGAATAGCGTAGTAAAATCTATCTCAAAACTATCTAAGGATATTCCTGACTCAAAGCAGATAGCTCAGGTAGCAACAATTTCTGCAAATGATGACCATGAGATTGGTTCAAAAATTGCTGAAGCAATGGAAAAGGTTGGTAAGGACGGTGTTATTACTGTTGAAGAGTCAAAAACTGCTGAAACATATTTAGAATTTGTTGAGGGTATGCAATTTGATAGAGGATACTTATCTCCATACTTTGTAACTAATTCTGATTCAATGGAAGCAGACTTAGACGATCCATTTGTTCTAGTTCACGACAAAAAAATAAGCAATATGAAAGATTTGTTACCTCTTCTTGAAAAAGTAGTTCAAGCAGGAAAACCAATTTTAATTATTGCTGAAGATATTGAAGGCGAAGCATTAGCTACGTTAGTTGTTAATAAATTAAGAGGAACTTTTAAAGTATTAGCTGTAAAAGCTCCAGGATTCGGAGATAGAAGAAAAGCTATGCTAGAAGACATTGCAATTTTAACTGGTGCAACTGTTATTTCGGAAGAGCAAGGTTATAAGCTTGAAAGTGCCACACTTGATTATCTTGGAACATGTAAAAAAGTTGTAAGCGACAAAGATAATACAACCATTGTTGACGGAAGCGGAGATAAATCTGCAATTGATGCTAGAGTCAATGAAATTAAAGTTCAAATTGAAAAATCTTCATCTGACTATGATAAAGAAAAGATGCAAGAAAGATTAGCTAAGCTTTCAGGCGGAGTTGCGGTTCTTAATGTAGGAGCAGCAACCGAAGTTGAAATGAAAGAAAAGAAAGCAAGAGTTGACGATGCGTTACATGCAACTAGAGCAGCCGTAGAAGAAGGTATTGTTCCAGGCGGTGGTGTTGCATTGTTAAGAGCTAGTTTAGACTTATCAAAAGTTAAAGCATCTGTTTCTGAGCAAGTTGGAGTAGATATTATGAAACGTGCATTAGAAGGTCCTATTAGACAAATTTGTTCTAATGCAGGTGTTGAAGCTTCAATTGTTGTTCAAAAAGTTCTTGAAGGCAAGAATGATTTTGGATATGATGCTCGTCAAGATAAGTATGTTAATATGTTCAAAGCTGGAATTATTGATCCTGCAAAGGTAGCAAGGGTTGCAGTTGAAAATGCTGCTTCAATTTCAGGGCTGTTATTGACTACTGAAGCTGCTATTACTGAACAACCAGAAGAACATGATCATTCACCAATGCCAGGCGGTGCTCCAGATATGGGCATGGGCGGCATGGGCGGCATGATGTAATTGACTTTTCTGGAATAATTATGAAAATAAAATACAAAAAACCCTCTATATTGAGGGTTTTTTGTTTGTAAAATAGAATCATGTTCAAAAATAAAGTTTATTTATCCATTGGATCGAATATTGGAGATAAAGAATCCAATATTGCTTCATCTATTGCAATGTTGGGTTCATATGTCGAAATTTCAAAAATACAATCTTCTTCGTTCTACAAAACAGAACCTCTTTTCAATGAAAATCAACCATATTTTATTAACATTGTTTTAGAGCTTGAAACAACTTTAACTGCTTTTCAGCTTTTAGATAAGATTTATGAAATTGAAAAAATGTTAGGAAGAGAAAAAAATAGACAAAAAAATCAACCTCGAACAATTGATATTGATATAATAATTTTTAAAGATAATTTCATAGATACTCCTGATTTACAAATACCGCATCCAGGAGCTTTATTAAGAAAATTTGTTTTGATTCCTTTAGCGGAACTTGCTTCAGATGAAATTTTTCCCAAAACTAATACTAAAATTGTTGATTTACTTGAAAAGTGTCCTGATACTTCAGTAGTTCAAAAATATATTATTGACAAGATAGCATGAAAGAATTAGATATATATATTGCAATTGAAGGGCCGATAGGTGTTGGTAAAACCAGTCTTGCTAAGCTTATTGCAGATAAGCTAAATGCCAGAAAAGTTTTTGAAAAATTTGAAGAAAATCCTTTTCTTAAAGATTTTTATGATGATCCCGAATCAAATGCATTCCAGACGCAAATTTTTTTCCTTTTACAAAGATATCAACAACAACAAAAAGATATAAGACAATTAAATCTTCTTCAAAAGGGGGTAGTTACAGATTATATGTTTGAAAAAGATAGACTTTTTGCTGATTTTACTCTGAACTCAAAAGCAGAATTCAAGCTTTATTCACATGTTGCTGATATTTTAGAGAAAGACATCGTAAAGCCTGATTTAGTTGTGTATTTGCAGGCAGACACTCCTAGACTTATGAAGAATATTAAAAAAAGAGGAAGAGATTTTGAGAAGCATGTTACACAAGATTATATCAATCAAGTAAATGAACGCTACCAAGAATTTTTTGTCAATTATGAAGAAGGCCCTTTATTGATTATAAATACAAACAACATAGACTTTGTAGAAAATTCAGAGGATTTTGATAATTTACTTAATGAGATTCATCAGCCTCATCAAGGTATAAAATATTTTAATCCATCATAATATGAAATACATTATTGCAGTAATAGTTTTATGGTTTTTATTCAGGCTTTCAACAAAAAAGGATGAAAAGATTGTTATAAAAAAAGATACAAAAATTGATTTTAAAAAAGTAAAGGATGCTGAATTTGAAGACAACGAATAGAGTTATATTTTTGCTAATAGCTACCCTTATGACTGGTTCATTGAATGCGCAAGGTAAGGTACAAAATATAAATTTCCTTTTTGCAAATAATGGATATGGATTAGGGTATGAATATGAAAAATTTCGGAAATCAAACCTTTCGATTGGTTTAGATTTAAGATTTTATGATATAAGGAATGATGAATATCCAATTTATGATCCTTTCTATAATCAGTTCACAGTTGCTGGAGAAAAAGATATTTTACTTTTTCCTATATTTTTTAAAACAAATTACTATTTATTTGATGGTCAGATAGCAAATAGTTTTAGGCCATATATAACTTTTTCTATTGGCCCGTTCATTGCCGTTGATGGTGATGAGACTATCTCAAGTTTTTCTAAAAAATGGAGAAGTACCGAATCGCAAACCAACTTAGGTGCCTCTTTAGGGTTTGGTGTTAATTTTTCTCAGCCTTCAGGAAATACATTATCTCTTGGATTAGGTTATGACCATTTAAGTGTAGATAAACCGATTCATTCAAAAGATGATTTTGGAGGAGGTTACCTATTTCTAAAGTATCAGATAAATCGTGAGTAATTTTTCTCTAATCAATCAACAGAATATTAAGAATTTAACATTTGTTCTTGATGAAAAAGAATCACATCATGTTATTTCTGTTCTTAGGCTAAAAGAGAACGATCAATTAACTCTTACAGATGGACAAGGTACTATTTATGAAGCAATTATAGATAAAGCTAATAAAAAGGCTGTTAAAGGTAAAATTTTAAACAAAGAATATATTAAACAGGACAGAAATTTTAAAATACATCTTTTGCTACCTTTAATTAAAAATAATAGATTTAAAATAGCGTTGGAAAAATCTGTAGAGCTAGGAGTTGATGAATTGACCCCTATTAGATTTGATAAATCGGTTAAATCTTCAATAAATCATGATAAGCTTTTATCTTCAATTCATTCTGCATGCAAACAAAGCATGAGAGCTTATTTTCCTAAGTTAAATAAATTAAAAAATTTTACTGAACTGCAAGATAATCAGTCAGTAAATATTATATGCTTGATAAATTCAGAGAAAACTATTGTTGATCAATTAGATACAATTAAAAATACATCTATAAATAAAAAAATTAATTTAATTGTAGGTCCAGAAGGTGATTTTTCCGAGAATGAAAAAAAAATTATAAATGAAAAAAATTTCATTAAAGTTAATCTTGGGAGAACTATATTAAGGACTGAAACAGCTATAGTTTCTTTGATATCGATCATAAATGAATTATTGATAAATAATGACTAAAACAATTTTCGAAAAAATAATTTTAAGGGAAATACCTGCTAATATACATTACGAAGATGATGATTTAATTATCATTGACGATGTTAATCCAGTAGCACCTATACATCTTTTAATTATTCCAAAAAACAAGATTGAGACATTAAATGATTTAAATGATAAGGATACGGAATTAATTGGTAAAATGTTTCAAGCAGCTAAAAAAATGGCAAATAAATTAGATATAGATAAATCAGGATATAGGACTATTTTCAATTGTAATGAAGATGGAGGCCAAACAGTTTACCATATTCATCTACATTTAATTGGAGGTAGATCTTTAGTTTGGCCACCTGGATAATACATAATGCATATTTCAAAATTAGAAATTTTTGGTTTTAAGTCTTTTGCAAAAAAAGAAACCGTTCTATTTAATTCTGGAATTACAGGAATTGTTGGTCCCAACGGTTGCGGTAAAACAAATATTGTTGATGCAATTAGATGGGTTTTAGGTGAGCAAAAAACTAAAAGATTAAGAAGTTCAAAAATGGAAGATGTGATTTTTAATGGCACTTCTAATGTAAAGCCTTTAGGTCTTTGTGAGGTTTATTTAACAATTGAAAATAACAAAGGATTATTACCAGTTGAATTCTCAGAAGTTGAAATTGGAAGAAGATTATATCGATCTGGTGAAAGCGAATATTTTATAAACAGAAACAACTGTAGATTGAAAGATATCTCTAATCTTTTTGTTGATACTGGATTAACCTCAGATGCATACTCTGTAATTGAATTAAATATGATAGAGCAAATATTGTCTGAAAAAGATGATAGCAGAAGGCAAATGTTTGAAGAAGCTGCTGGTGTAAATAAATATAAAGCTAAAAGAAAATCTGCTATGAAAAAGTTTGATTTAAATTCAAGAGACTTAGAAAGAATTGATGACATTATATTAGAGCTTCAAATCCAAGTTAAAGCATTAGATTTACAATTAAAAAGATTTAAAAGACATGAGAAGCTGACAAATGAATTGAATGATTTAGAATTAGATTTAGCTTCAGCAAGAATAAATGATCTTAACAATATTATTATTCCACTTGAGGAGATGTTAAAGAAAAAGAATAAGGTTTTACTAGAAAATACTTCAGAAAAAGAAGTTGAAAGTATTGAATTTGATAATTCTCGAATTGAGTATTTAAATGAAAAAGAATCTCTTTCAAAAATGAAAACTAAAATTGATAAGCTTACGGAAAGGCTTCTTTCAGAGATTCAAGAAAAGAATCAAGAATCATCCAAAGGCGTTGGATTGCTTGAGGATGAACTTCAGAAAAAGATTAATCAACTTAACCATTTTGATAAAGATTATATTAAAATTGTATCTAACCAAGATATAACCAAAAGTTTGTCAGATGAAAGTAAGGAAAAATTCAAATATAAAAATTACACTATCATTGAAACAGACAAAAAATATGAAAAACTAAAGGAAAGCATTCAAGATTATAAGGATAAAATAGATGAATACAGAAAAGAACAAGAATTTGATTTTTCAAAAATGGATGAATCCATTAAAAAAATTCAGGAACAGATAAATTCAAATAATCTTGAATTGGAGGAAAAAGAAAATGATGTTAATAAGGCATTTATTAAAATGGAATCAATTAGAGCAAAGCTTGATTCAAATAAATTTAGTAAAGATGACCTTTTTTATGAAATAAAAGAAGCTGAAATGAAAATTGCAGAATCAAAAATCAAAAAAACCCAAATTGAGCAGAATATTATTGAAAAATTTGGACAAGATGTTGTTTTAAGTGATTTAAAAGAATATAACATTTCTAATATGGTTTTAAGGGTAGAGAAAATAAAAAGAAGTATTGATTCTATTGGTCCTATTAATTGGGCAGTCAAAGATGAACATGAAGAAAAAACTTCTAGATTAAATAATCTTTTGCAACAGAGGTCTGACTTAATTGATGCTGAAAACAATTTAAAAGAAGCTATTGAAAAAATTGATATTGTAGCTCAAGATCAGTTTTTAGATACATATAATCAAGTGAAAGAAAATTTTGAGAAAATGTTCACAGTATTTTTCAATGGAGGAAAGGGTACAATTGAATTATCAGACCATAATGATCCACTTAACTCTGATATAAATATTTTTGCTCAGCCTCCTGGAAAAAGGAATAATTCCCTAAAGATGTTATCTGCTGGAGAAAAGTCGTTAACTGCAATTGCATTACTTTTTTCTATTTATCAGTACAAACCGAGCCCTTTTTGTATTTTAGATGAAATTGATGCACCTCTGGACGATATAAATATTAAAAAGTTTACTGATGTTATAAAAGATTACAGTAAAACTACTCAATTCATTATGGTAACTCATAATAAATTGACAATGGAATCAGCAGATTGTATTTATGGCGTAACAGCTGAAAAACAAGGAATTTCAAAAATTATGTCCATTGATTTTTCATAAAATAAATCATTTGTAGTATTCATTACTTTTAAACAAATTACGCCAGTTTTAATAACAAAATTAAAAAAAGAGAAAAATAGTTTATGGCAACAAAAATTAGGCTTAAAAGAATTGGTCGTAGAAATAGACCTTTTTATAGAATTATAATTATCGATTCAAGAAAAAGAAGAGACGGTTCTGCAATTGAGCAAGTAGGTTGGTATAACCCAATTGAAATCAATAAAGAGAAAAATTATGTTTTAAAAGAAGATAGAATTCTTGAATGGTTGAAGCTTGGAGCACAAGTAACAGATCCTGTTAACAAATTAATGAAGAGATCAGGATTAGCATATAGATGGCATTTAATACAGCAAGGATTATCAGAAAAAGAAATAGATAAAGCTGTTGAAGAATGGAAAAAAGAAAGAGATAAAGTAATCCAAGATAGAATCAAAGCTAATAAAGCTAAAAAAGAAAAATTAAAAGCTGAAAAAGCTGCTGTTAAAGTTGCCGAAGAAGCTCCAGCAGAAGAAAAAGCAGAAGAAGCTCCAGTAGAAGAAGCACCTGCAGAAGAAAAAGCAGAAGAAGCTCCAGTAGAAGAAGCACCTGCAGAAGAAAAAGCAGAAGAAGCACCTGCAGAAGAAAAAG
>Ga0163179_10002619_pt1 | contig 12464 bp, 8 predicted proteins | sample AtlANTMetagenome_FD_109643 | JGI IMG/M metagenome (GOLD analysis project Ga0163179, IMG submission 109643) | Marine eukaryotic phytoplankton communities from the Atlantic Ocean - Atlantic ANT 2 Metagenome | ecosystem: Environmental > Aquatic > Marine > Oceanic | place: North Atlantic Ocean...
GCAGAAGCGGGGCAGGCTGGCATCAACAATAACGGTGCCTCAGGCGGGGCTGGTGGCAGCAATGGTCAGGGAGGTTCTGGTTCATATACCCATGCCGCGGGAGCAGGGGCTGGTTGGCTTTCCAACGGCTCAGGGGGCAACTCGGCCTGCAACTATACTGTGACCGGTGGCGACGCGCCTCGCAACGGCGGCTTAGGCGGGCAGGGTGGAAATAATGACAATGGCGGTTCCAATTACCCCGGGGGCTTTGGCGGGGGAGGCGGGGGAACGGGCGCATGCAGTTCATCGGGTGCTGGGGGAGGAGGAGGCTATTCAGGCGGAGGAATAGGCCAGGATTGTTGCTCATCCCAAGGCGGTGGCGGTGGCAGCTTCAGCGCAAGTCCAATCACCGCGAGCACCGTCGACTCTGACAACCACGGTCAGGTGACCATTACGATAGCTAACTAAGCCACACCCATGGCCCCATGACTGCGTTGTGCACGTCGCTGCTGGACACATGCGATGCCCAGCAGCGACGCCTCGAATCAAAGCAAGAGAAGTAGCAAGGGTGGCTACTCGCCACCCCCCACGGCCTCTGGACCGTGCGCACAGACCATCCATTTGCCACCACCGTCACCACCCGCAGACAACAAGGCCTGAGACGGGCCACCCGGGGCATAGGTGGATAGCCACTTCGAGATATCCCCTTCGCTCAGAGAAGAGAAGCGTTCACAACGCCATGTTTTTCCAACCTTGCCACCGCTGATGCCTGCCAAAACAGGGCTTCCCAACAGCATGCCAAAGGCCAGGCTTACGGCGAGAACGGTGAAGAGTACGAGCAGGGGGGACTTACGCATGAGGTAGCTCCATATGTAGGCAATTAGGGTGAGATTCCATAACAAAAGACAGGGTAACTCGGCTGAGTCAGCTGTGCTCTCAGGGAACTCCCAAAGCCCTTACTCAGAACACACGTCCGCAGCCACAAGAGTACCGAGACCCGCGATGAGTTCTGCTGAACTCTCGCCCAGGCGCACCGACTCAGCCAGCCAACGAGGTAGAGGCTCCGGTGCGCAGGACCCTGCGAAGCTCGCTTCGGCTGTCTTTAGTAGCTCCACCGCGTGATTATAGGCTGCTCGATCGTAGTCCTCAGGCCAGAGCAGCCCCCCCGAATGACTAGGTTGCTGATTCTTAGACCAACTCCAGTTCAAGCGAGTTTGTGCGCTGCTTCCACGACGCTGCGATGCAGAGCCAAAGCCCCTCCCCTGGCCAGAAAGCCTGGCAGGAGTAACCTCAGGCGGTAGTTCAGTGCTCGTGCCAGACAAGACCACGGCGTCTTGCACCTCGGGCGCGAGAAAAGCCATCCATGCAGCCTCCCTGAGGACATCCAGGGATAGCCGTCCCACACGAGTCTTCACCGTGCCTACTTTGTCGCTACCGCTCTCATCGCCAGGGCCACCCATGAGCGCCACCAGCTGACCGCAGCTCGATACAACATAGGCCGCGCCCGTTTGCAGATGGTAGGCGCGGATCTCATCACAAAAGGAATAATGGCCCCTGCGGCCTTTTATGAGCCACCAGCCGCTATCGGGAGCCTTCATATGCCCAAGGGGCAGTGCCGCCTGCGTAGCCTCGGCTTGCTGCAGGCAGTGCATCCAGCTGGACCATCGCTCAAGACGCGGCTCCTTGACCGCCACATCACGGCAACGCACACGAGCATATCGACCCGTATCCACTCGTTTCTCTGTGGTGTGGCCGTCGACCTGACGAACGGAAAAATCGTCAAGATAGGCCCGAGCTCGACGCTCCCAGGCGCGTGTCTCAAGACCACATTCGGGGGCGCCCAGCGGACATAAGAGCGAAGCAAGGGGATGCTCTCGGTCCAGATCCGAACCGAAGCTCTTACGAAGCGTCGGCGCCGTCCAACTATAGAGGGGGGCTTCCCCATGCAAAGCCAGAAACTGGGCGAACCAACGCTCGCCGCCTGATCGCCAGAACTCCTGCAGCGCAATGGCTGTCTGAGGTTCCGCATCCCCTGGTTGGGGCCAATGGGGCGCCAGCTCGAAGCAAGGTCCCTTGAGCAGTGTCTTCAGGGCCTCAAACTCAGCGCGGGGGCTGCGCCCCTGGGCGAGCGATTCGATCCGCGCTCCGATCTCCTGCAGTTCCCTCTGGGCTGTCACGAAGTCTTTCTCGTTGGGAAGACAAGGCCTGACCTCTTCCCCTGACAAGGGTCCTTCATCAGGCGTCCATTTCTCTGCCAATCTCTCTTGGGAAAGAGCCGAATGCGGCACGGAGAGAGCCCATATTCCTACGGCGAGGAGCCCAGCCAAAAACGATGGAAGCCTTCGGTCGGAGCGGAGTGTAATCAAGTCGATGTGCCTCCAATAACGCATGGCCACAAAGCTTTTCGTCTCGACACCCGTCTCAGACGGCGTCTTCCTTGGCTCCCACCGCCGCTTGCAGATGACGTCTTTGACGCTTCAAGCCTTTGGACAGGCTCGTCGCCCTACTCTGCGCCACCTGTTTTTCGAAGGGCTGCAAGCGACGAGGCACACGACGGCCGCCGGTACGCTTCAGATCACGCACTACAACGGGAGCAACGTCCTCGAAAGCCATACCCCGCGCCTCGACCAGAAAATCGGTCAGTAGATCGGCCAACTTGAGCAAGCTGATGTGACTGCTTCGACCCGCTCGAGCAAACAACCAGCTGGTGCAGGTGTGGAATGCATCAAAGACCGAAGCTTCATTTGCCCAAATCAGCGCTGAACTGGCGGGGAATTGGCCATTGTTCACCAGCAGATCCCAAAACCGAGCAAAGCGCTTCATCGCCTGCAATTCCTCAAAGCTCAGAGCCGATGTGCGCAGCACCTCAAAGGGTGGTTTGGGGCTGTAGACCATGTCAAAAGCTTCGCTGTGCCCGCGGATAGGCGTGCCCTTGAGACGCTTGAGAATACCTACCTGGATTTCATGAGGCCCCAAGGCCTGCAGTCGATCAAACCCGGCGCCAAAGCTCGCCCAGGTCTCGCCAGGCAGGCCGACGATCAAATCAACATGAAGGTGCACCTGCGTCTGGCCATGGAGGGCGCGTAGATTGTCACTGATCTTGGCCGTGTTGAGGGGCCGACTAATGCGACGAGCGACCTCTTCGTTGAAGGTCTGCACCCCCACCTCAAGTTGAACGACACCTGCCGGAAACTGGGCCAGGGCCTCTAGTAACTCAGCCGGCAAGCGCTCTGGCACCATCTCGAAATGCAGGCTAAGGCCGGGGCGCATACGCTCATGAAAGAACTCCAGAATGCCCAGGCTAAAAGAGATAGAGAGATTGAAGGTGCGGTCGATAAACTTAAAGTCTTTTGCGCCACGCGCCAGCAGGTCATCCATCTGCGCAAAGAAGATCTCCATGGATACGCTGCGTACTTTTTTGTCGAGAGACGAGAGGCAGAACTGGCATCGATAAGGACAGCCGCGGGATGCTTCGACATAGACAACGCGATGCGCCAGATCTTCGTCGCTGTACAGACGATACGGCAAGGCCAGATCCTCCATGGGCGGCGTCGTACCCTGGATAATTTCGGGTACCGGACGCTCGCCCTGGAGTAGCTGCCTACACAAGGTGGTGAAGGCCTGTTCACCCTCACCACAAATCACATAATCGGCCTCAGCGACCACGGCTTGGCCCTCGAGTTCATAGCTGACCTCTGGCCCTCCTAAGACAATCGTCAGGTGGGGCTGAACGCGACGCAAAAGACCCACCAGGGCCTCAACCACTTCAACGTTCCAGATGTACACACCCAAGCCCACAATCTGGGGCGATTCGGCGAGGATCTTCTCAACCAGATCGATGGGGCGCTCGTTGATAGTGAACTCAAGAAGAATGGAGCGTGGCTCTAACTCCTCCAGGTTGGCCTGAAGACAGCGCAGACCAAAGGAAGTGTGACGGTAGCGAGCGTTGACCCCGACCAGAGCTATCTCAGTGCTCATCAAAACCGCCCTCTCAACCCCATAGCAGGCCTTATGGTAACGCCGTGTTGACGCTTCTCTCTACAGCCCGATCAAATACCTTCTAGTCGGGCGCGCCCAGATCGATCCAGCGCGCCAGGGTTTCCACCTCTTCAGCAGACCACTGGTGATCAAGCGGCATGCGCTGGCCGAGCCCCCCAGCGATGGACTGGGTTCCGGCGACTTTGTGCCAGAGATAGCTCTGCAGGTGATTACCTGATTCGATGAGAGCCATGTCCATCTGGCCCGAGGGCACACCAACACTGGAACGAATGTCCGTCAGATCAAGACCTGCCTTGGGTGCGTCCCCACCATGGCAGCCAACACAAGCAGAGAGCTTCGGTGCAAGATCCCTCTGGTAGGGAGTCTCAGCAACAGCTGGGCTCACGTCGGGGGCATCGATCGAGCTGCAGGCACACAGCAAGACAAGCGCTGCCAGTGTGTAGCGCATCAGCTCAAGCCCTCCAGCGGAGCTGTACCGGCGACTCCTAGCGAGTCAAACGTGGCCCCTGTTGCCTGGCACATGGCGAGGTGCAGGTCGGCAAGAGCCGCGTCTGGTGCTACCAGGTGGTGACCGTGGGCAAACGTGTTGCTGCCACCAAAGAGAACCAGGGGAAGATCGAAGTTATCGTGATAGTGGCTGTCACCTAAGCCGCTGCCATAGAGGATGCTGGTGTTGTCGAGCAGGGTGTTGCCATCGATGTCGGTGACCGCTTCGAGTCGCGCTAACAGGCTATCGGCGAAGCTCTGGCACTGCCAGGTCTGAATCGTCGTCAACTTAGCGAGCATCTCTGGGTCGTAGTCGTGATGTGAGAGGCCGTGGTAGGTCTCGGGAATGTTCAGGTGCGTGTGCGCTTGATTGGTGCCCTCGTTGTTCAGCATAAAGGTCATCACTCGGGTGAGATCGCACTCAAAGGCCAGCGCCATGACCTCGCAGATCTCATCAAGGCCGTGCTCAGCAGGTGGATCACCAGGTTCGCACGAGGTGTCCGAGGACTGCTCAATGCGCAGCTCAAGCTCGCGAAGAGCCGTTGTGTATTGATCGAGCTTCATGCGGTCCGTTGCCGGTAGCCGAACAGTGAGGTCATTGAGATCTTCCAGAACCCCGTCGAGTACCGACAGGCGCAAGCTCTGCCTGCGTTCGGCTTCCTCTGGGCTCAGAGACAGAGAAGAGCCGAACAAACGGGAGAACAAGCCAGGGGCTGAGACCACCTTGGGAAGCGGTTGGTTTGGCCCAGCCCACGAAATCGGACTGGGGTGCCCCCCTGAAGGCGCTTTCAAGCCCACTTCGAGGCTGGCGAAAAGCGTGTGTGATCCCAGTTCTGCAGCCAACATCTGATCGACACTGATGTCGCCCCCTGCCGCCATGGATGTGCAGTGCAGCCAGGCTGAGGCTCCCTCATGGCCTTCGCACGGCTCATCGAGTGGTGCAACTCCGTAGTTCCGAAGTCCCGAGATCACAGTCATCTTGTCGCGGTACGGGGCAAACGGCGTGAGGATCGGTGACAGGTTGTAGTCTATGCCCGCCGTGAGGGGGGTCCAATCCTCCATGTTGTGGCCGTTGGGTGTAAACCACCACAGTGCCCGCTTTGGCGCGGTGTGGTTGTCAGCGAGAATGCTCGATGGCATCAGCGACTCAAGCAGCGGGTAGGCGAGCAGAGCTCCTCCCGCACCGCGTAGAAAACGACGACGACTGACAGACATCACTGTTCTCCTCGGTGGGTCCGAAACGGCTCGGACTGCACAATCCCGACCACCAGATCTGCAAACTGATGGCCACCAGCAACGAAGCTCGCCTCGATGGGCTTAATAAAGGGCCAGTCGTCGGCTCGCGTCGCACGTCCGAGGGCATAGGTGACTGCCTTTTGAACCATGCAGCGATGGGTGCGAGTCTGATTAGAGAGCGCAGAGGCCAGGGCGGCGACCGAGTCGAACTCGCCAACCCCCGCAAGCTCTCCTGCGGTCTCTATGGGCGTGCCGTCTGCATAGACGCTGCGTGATAGTCCAACGGCGTCAAAGCTCTCTAGAGCGATGCCGATTGGGTCCAGTTGGTCGTGGCAGCTGGCGCAGGCGGGGTTGGCGCGGTGGGCTGCGAGCTGCTCCGGAACCGTATCTGCGCCCTCGGATTGATCAAACTCCTGCTCAACTCCATCAGGAGGAGGCGGGGGCTTCTCACACATGATGTTGCTTATTACCCAGTGACCTCGGCGCACCGGACTGGTTCGGGTGGTGTTAGAGCTCAAGGTAAGGAAGGCGGCCGTAGTAAGTACTCCGCCCCCGGTTCGGTCTTCTACTACGGCGTAGCCAGCTTCACTTTGGCTCAGGCCATAGTGCTCGGCTAAGCGTGGCTCCAGCCAGCTGGACTCAGCGGTGAGCAGATCGAGCATTGAGAGGTCGCCGAGCAGAGCGCGACGAATCAGATCCCGTAGTTCAGCGTCCATGGCTCCGCGAAGCTCCTCATCGAAGCTGGGGAAGAGCGTTGGATCAGGGCTGGCTTGAGTCAGCTCGGTTGTGCCAAGCCAGTGGCCACCAAAGCCCTCGACCAGCGACTCCGCCTTTGCATCGGTGAGCATTCTCAGAGCCTGTTGGGCGAGGACTTCCGTCTCGAGCAGCGTGCCGTCGTCTGCCGCAGCTCTGAGTTCGGCGTCGGGCGGACGGCTCCATAGGAAGTACGACAGGCGTGTGGCCAGTTCATGTGCGCTGAGCAGCTGAGTTGTCTCGGCGCTCGCTTCACTGGGCACTTCTACGCGAAACAGGAACCACGGAGACAACAGAGCCCGCCGAACGGCATAGGCGATGGACTCATGTATGTCGCTGCCGCTGAGGGAAGCAGAGGTAAAGGCCGCCATGACCTTGTCGACCTCGCTCTCAGTGACCGGCCGCCGCCAGGCCTCGTCCATGAAGTTCTGCACGATCTGGCGAGCACAGTCTGGCTCAGGACCCATCTCAGGATCGGGATCGCAGATGTATAGGCGGTCTCGACCTGGAGGCAGCTCGCCCGTGGCATCCAGGGGGCCCTCCAGCTCCACCCAATCCACAGCTACGACGCCGTAGTCGACACCATTGACGGTGATTTCATTTTCGCCGGCTGGCAGCTCAATACTGCCTTCGGCCGTATAGGTCTGCATGTCTTGTTTACAGTGCTGCCCGTGACCAACTTGTGAATCGGCGACCACGGTAAAGGTCGCAACGACCTCGTTGTTGACCCGAAATTCCAGGGGCGCAGTGGGGCCTACGTCCTGTCCGTACATCTCATGACAGGCCCGCACCCTAAGGCCGTAGGGGCCAGGATGGTCTACGGTAATGAATCGACTGTGCGAGGCGCCGTGATAGAGGCTGATCCCATAGATGTCAGAGTTCCAGCCGCCAAGCTCGCTCGGCTCGGGAACCCCACTCCACTCTTCATCCTCAGGCTCATAACGAGTCGTCTCGCTGTTGATAGGAGCCCGCAGGCCATCGGAAACCACTGCCTCGACCGCAGCTTCTATGGTCTCCACATGCAGTGTGCCGACAGTCAGCGCGTTGGCATTGTTGTCGAAGCCGGCAACCAAAGGATCTGTGGGCAAGCTGTCACCCGGGAAGGCGTCGCTGACGAGCAGTTCCTCTATGGTGAGTTCGAGTTCTCGATTGTTGAGTCGATGCAGAGTTACCCGTCCTGGATCCTGCACAAGGGCCTCGGGGACACCCCAGGGGATCACATCCACCTCAGCAGGAGGCTCGACGGCTGGCTCGCCCCCCCGGCAGCCCAGTCCGATGGTCAAAACCACAAGCAATAGCAGTCGCATCAGCACCATTGAGTCAACACTCCAAGCACCAGTCTACGCCATCCATCCACTGAGCTACTTCAGCATCAGCCAGCCGGGCCTGTGTGAAGCCGAGGAAGCAATCTCCTTATGGTGTGCTGCAAGCAGAGCTAGCAAGAGGAGATACAAGTGCAGGCAGCCCCATGGACGGATAGAGCCAGAGCGACTTAGAGTAGGTTATGGAAACAGACTCAGGCCCTCGATTTGAGAACACAGAACAAGGCTACCGGCTGGTTCAAGAGCAGTTCATTCCGCAACCGCGACCGGTGGTGTGGGAGTTTTTTGCGGCCGCTGAAAACCTGCAGCGGATCACACCGAGCTTCCTCGGCTTTCAGATCCTGACCCCCAGCCCTATTGAGATGCATTCAGGGACCCTGATCGAATATCGGATCTCCCTTTTTGGGCTGCCCATGAAGTGGCGCACTGAGATCCTCGAGTTTGAGCCACCCGAACACTTCATCGATCTACAGATCAAAGGTCCTTATGCGCTCTGGCATCACAGCCACCGCTTTGAAGAGTGCGAAGGCGGCACTCTGATGACCGATCAGGTCGACTACCGCCCACCCATGGGAGTCCTTGGTGGACTGGCCAACACGCTGTTTGTGCAGCGAACCCTCGCCAGGATCTTCCGACACCGCATGCAGCAGGTGGACTTGCTCTTTGGTAGCGACGAGCAATAAAGCTAGCCAACATCGACCCAGGGAAGGCGCTGGGTTTCAGTCCGTATGGAGCGAAGTACAGACTGCTTCTTCTGGCGTTGAGATCCCCCAGGCCTGAATGCACTCCGCTGAGCAGATGTTGAGATCCAGCTCAGTGCAGGCCTCGCCAAAGCTCGGGTAGGACGGCTCTCCGTCTACCACCAGGCCCGGTAGCGACGAGGCGGAGCAGTCACAGCCACTCTCATGCTCAACGCGCGCACCACCGGTGCCCAGGAAGCGCACAGTGAAGTCCACCATGTAGGCATCAGCATCAAAGGTGCGAAAGGGCTGTGAGTTGTAGATACCGTGCTGTCCCGCTGGCCTCAGAACAGGCAGCCGGAACGAGTCAAAGGTGCCGTCTTCGCGCACCCTGTCCTGTCTCAGTTCCTGGCCGGCGAGAGGGTGCGGCACGCCGAAAAACACTTCCGTACCCTGAAGCTCATCGGGGCACTCGCTCTCGCCATTACTGGCGCTCCAGTCACTCGGCCCGCAGCTAAAGGTGGCGAGACCGTCAGAGATGTTGTCGACGTCATAGATCACATTTGGATTGACTGGATTGTCAAAGCGCTGCAACGCGGCAACACCCTCGACCGCGTACACGTCCATCAACCACTGGTCGATAGAGACCCCGTAGCGAGGATCAGGCTCGAACATCTCGCGCCAGCCGACCTCTGGCCCGTAGCTATCTGGATCACGCTCCCAAGAGCCAAAAACGCCAGCGATCCGACCCATGGCCACGCCACTGCTGACCGGAACCTGGGAGTCCCCTGCGGTCGGCATGATCAGCCGCCGGGGAGGGCTGGACTCCGCCAGCCACACGGCAGGATCAGCGGACGAGAGGGCGTGCTGCGCAAAGCCCAAAAAGCGTCGCAAGTCCGGACTATTTCGCTGGTATCCCCACCCTGGCTGGAGCGCGATGAGGTCCGTTCCTTCAGGATAGAGCGTCCCCTGGAACTCAACGGCAAGATGGAAGGTATCGATGCTCGCACGCACCTCGTCACTGTCCCCGACAAAGACCTGAAGCTGGAGCCCATCACCTAAGGCGAGATTATCGCTGGATACACCAAGCCCATGAAGATCTCCTGACAGGCCGATCAGCGAGCGTCGCTCGATGGGATCCAGGGCATCGGCGGGCACCGCGAGCCGGAACCAGCCGCGCTCATTGACCCAGGCACGATCCACCTTGCCATTGGCGAGGTTGCGCAGCTCAATGCGGTCTCCGACCTGCACGCCGTCCACACCCGCCAGCTCCCGCCGGGTTCTACTGGCCTCATCCTGAAGTATGGCTGCGATGCGCAGTTGCCCCCCCAAGAAGGGCCCGTCCACGGCACCGGTATTCATACAGTCACTGCCAGACTCGCCTGCAGGGACAGGGTTCTGATGGTCATCGACCGGCAGGCAACCCGCAATGAGCGGACCAATCATCGGCATGATCACCGCTTCGGGAACTCCCACCTGAGAACTTCGAGTCGAAATATCAGCGAGGCCTGCTCCTCCCGCATTGGGCGACACGGCATCGAGTTCTGGCACCGCTCCAGCGGCCACGCCACTGAGGATCCCACCGAGTGATATCCCCCACATTCCGATCGTGTTGGTGGGTCCTCCGAGATCGACCTGACCGTCGCCATCAATGTCGCCCAGAAGTAGTCCATCCTCGCCGAGGTTGGTTCCATCAAAGCTTCTCAAGATGCGAACAAACTGAACCTCTTCCAGCACAGACTGGCGCACCATGTCCCGGGTATGGAAGACATCATTAGTCCACATATCCATGCCGGGATCGGGGAGCCCGTCGTTGTTGAGGTCGCGATCCCTTCCGGCCATCATGAGGCCGGCCAGTTCTCGAACTCCGTCGCTTCCGAAGCGCTGAAAGGCCAGCTGCACGCCAAGGCTCTCAGGGGTGTCCCCATAGAGAAAGCGATTGAGGCCATGCCCGTAGCTGTCCAGGCCGCACATCGCGTAGCCCATGGCGGTGTGACGCCCTATGTGGAGCGATATCTCAGCTCGCGAGCCGCCATAGCCGTGGGCATAGAAGATCACCGGGAACGGCGCACAGAATGGCTTTCCATCGGGGTTGCCCTCGACACAGTCTGCACCGCCCTCTTGGGGCAGAGCACACCAGAAAGTGACGTCTGTGGTTCCATACACGGCTTCGCCTCGGACCGGGTCCAGTTCCCACACCTCGTCGTTGTCTGCGGGATAGAGCTCAGTAGCAATACCGTCCTTATCGACGAGCAGATTGGGTGCCGAGAACGTGCCGCCGAACACCCCTCCCAGGGAGCTCAGGTCTGTCTCAATGGAGCATAGGTTGGCATCCCACTCATTGAGTCCCCTCGACCACAGCCAGGACAGGGAATTGCCGACACAAGAGCCTTCAAACAGCCTCTCCTGCTCTTTACCTTCTGTGGGCTCCAGGCCCTCCATAGCGGCGAGCTCGGCGCGATTCCAGGGATGAAAACTGCTGACAGGAAACTCGTTGGCCAGCTGCGCTAGAGGACCGCCACCGTACAGCCCCTCACGAAGCACATCCAGATCAAGAGTCATCGACCCCACGGTGAAGGTCCACGCAAAGCCAATGTCAGCAACGTCCAGATCGTAGCGAGATAAAAAGGGCTCGCTGCCGCGAAGCGCTCTGGTCTGATCGCGGTGGTTGATCCCTTCGAAGGGTGACTCGACACCCTTGCCATTGGTTCCCGTCAGGCGATTGGTGAGCAACACGGCATAGGTGCACTGCTGTTCCAGGGGCCAGATGGGCCGCAGGATAAGGGTGTTGGTCTGTCGCTCGTAGTGGGTCAAGAGGTGATCTGCGATGCAGCGGCGATGCTCGACACTGCTAGGCGCGAGTGCGTCACAGGCCTGCGGATCGTCGAGATTGGCGGCATCAAGCACACCATCGCCGTCGACGTCTTCCCCAGGATCGAGCACACCATCGCCATCGAGGTCTTCGTTGCGCTCATCAAAGAGGATGTTGTTTTGCGTGCCGTGGGCATCAAAGGCAAAGAATCGATTGCCATCTCCCAGTCGATGCCCTGAAGGGGCTTCAGGATCAGGAATGGATTCCTGTGAAGTCCAGAGCGTCGCCGGGAAGCGACCTCTTCCCATATCGAGGGCAACCTCCTCACCAAATCGTTGACAGTCTTCGTCAACATTCAGCAGGTACACCGCGTCGTCTCGGAAGTCGTCGTTGTCGTTGTGGCGACGGTCCAGATCGTCGAGATCGAGGAGCTGGTCGAACGAGACAAAGATAGGAGCGTATGCACCAAACCCATCTAGTTGATTGAACCTCGAGCGCGTGATCTGTTCATGGCTTGTTGGTGCTTGTGTCGAGAAGTTCAAGCGGCGACCAGTGGGTGAGTTGGGATCAAGACGAGTGGCCACATCGTTGGGAAGCGGGATCTCTGGAAGGGGCTTAGCCGTCAGGTCGTACACAACCTGTGGTCCCCCGGCACGCACCGTAGGAGCCCATCCTTCCTGGCTTGGTCCATCACAAGCAGTAAGCAAGCTGAGACAGAAGAACAGAGGAGTGACGAGTCGGTACCTGCGCATATCAATCACCACCGAAAGTCCGCACGAGCACGTACGGTGCCAAGAATAGATAGACGGCTTCCATCATCAGAGAGGCCGTCAAAGACGGCGCCAGGAACAAAAACCGCCCCCTCAACGCCCAGTTCCAGGCCCAGTCCAGCAGGAAGAGGAATCGTGCCGCGGAAACCAGCGAGCACTTCACCCCCGTAGAGCCGGGACTCGGCCTGCTCGCCATCAAAGCCCTGGTTGTAGCCCCCGGCGATGGCCGACTCATAGACATCCACTACGTCCGAGGCTGACCAGGCCACCAGCCCGCCGAGACGCACATCGAGAGTGGCCACTGGACGCCAGCGAAACGTGGGGTAGAGATAGACCGCATTGTGCACAGACCCCTGGGGTATGCCGTGTCTCAGGCCGGGGCTGGGAGTCCCGCTGAGTTCAGGATCTGCTGCACGATCGATGGAAC
>Ga0163179_10002620_pt1 | contig 12462 bp, 8 predicted proteins | sample AtlANTMetagenome_FD_109643 | JGI IMG/M metagenome (GOLD analysis project Ga0163179, IMG submission 109643) | Marine eukaryotic phytoplankton communities from the Atlantic Ocean - Atlantic ANT 2 Metagenome | ecosystem: Environmental > Aquatic > Marine > Oceanic | place: North Atlantic Ocean...
AATCACTATTACAGCAGATAGTAAAGTCCAATGACAGCAATTCTTAGAAATGTACCCAAGACGTTCACCTTTGAAGATCAAAGGATAGAGATCAATGAGATTGCTCTTGATTTATACAATCTTCAATTAGGAACTCTTGAATTAACAGATTTCTCTGTTGTCAAACCAAACCCTACTGCCAGTGGAAGTGGAGATGTTACTTATGATAACACCACAGGAGAATTTACATATACACCACCAGAACTAAATTTTCTAACTGATCTTGGTGATGCTATTCAGGATGCAGACTTCACTACTGCTGGTCTGATGAAGACTGATGGTGCTGGAAATTATAGTGTAATAACTGATAATAGTACTGACTGGAATAATGCTGCTAGTTGGGGTGATCATAAGTTAGCAGGTTATCTTAAAGGAAACGGTACATATTGGGATACAAATATTAATCAATATGAGACAAGTAGACTTGATTTAATAGGTAACGTAACACTCACAAATATACAAAATAATGAGTATTTAAAGTGGAATGGAACTGCATGGGTAAACACATCCATAACCATTCCAGCAGCACAAGTACAGGTTGATTGGGATCAAACCGATATCAATCATATAGAGTATATAAAAAATAAACCAACCCTTGTAGTAAATATCAATGACTTGGGTGATGTTGATACTACAGGTATAACTAACGGTAAAATTCTTAAGTCTGACTCTACTGGTAATTGGATCATAGCAGATGATACTAATACTGATACTACCTATAATGAATTTACTGGTACAACAGCAGGTTTAGTTCCTGCATCTACATCAGCTATTGTAACTAAGTTTTTAAGATCTGATGGTGTTTGGGCAGATCCTGCTGATAGTGATACCAATACAACATACCAACTTGATAGTTCTACTGCAAATACTAATGACGTAAAGATAACATTACTTGATAATAATTCAAATTCAGATAGTGTTACTATAACGAAAGGTAATAACATTACATTTGATCAAGTTACTACTAGTGGATTTAGAATATCTGCTACTGGTGGTAGTGGTGGAGGAGGAGCAACAGACTTTACTGATCTAGGTGATACTCCTAATAGTCTTAGTGCTAATAAATGGATAAGGGTAAACAGTGGAGGAGCTTCTTTAGAATTTATAGATGGAAATTTACTTGATCTTAATGATTTTTCTTTAACTGTAGGTGCTGGTAATACTGCTACTACTGATCAAGTAGTGCAGTGGAATGGTACTAATTGGACTAATGCAACTTTAGATTTACCAACAGTACTTTCTGATTTAACTAATGTTTCCAATGCTATTCCTTCTGACGGACAAGTTTTAAAATGGGATAATCCCAATCAACTATGGAAACCTGCAAGTGATCTTACTTCTAGTGGAACTGGTATATCACTAACAGATCTTTCTCTTAGTAAGTTACCAGCGTCAGGCACTCCTGACCTTGATTATAATGATCAGACTGGAACATTTGAATATACACCATTTGATACAAAATTTACTAAGTTATCAGATACTCCAAGTACATTAACTGCTGGAAAACATTTAAAGGTTAATGCAGGTGGTACTGCTCTTGAGTATGTTGATAATACATTTACTAATCTAACTGATACACCTTCATCTTTAACTGCTAATAAGTGGTTAAAGGTTAATGCTACTGGAGATGCTCTAGAGTATACTGATGCTCCTAGTGGTGGTGGAGGTGGTGCTAATGTAACCATTTCCGATACAGAACCTTCTAGTCCTAGCACAGGAGATCTGTGGTGGGCATCCGATGAAGGTCAGTTAAAGATTTACTATGATGATGGTGTTGGTACTCCTTCTGTACAATGGGTTGATACAGGCGGTGTTGGAGGTGGTACAGCTGGTGGTGGTGGTATCTCAAATGTAATTGAGGATACAACTCCACAGTTAGGTGGTAAGTTAGATTGTCAGACTCACAATATAGATTTCTATAGTGGTGGTTCTTGTTTTGGTGGAAATAGTTCATCCTATGCAAATAGATTGTATGTCCACCATACTGTTGCTAATGGTGGGGCATCATTTATAGACGATGCTAGTGCTCTTGGTTTACATATAATGTATGCTACTAGCAACGGAAAAGTTGTAGTTAAAAACAGAACAGGAAGCACTCAATTAACTATTAATGATTCTGGTGTTCAACTAGGTGGAGATCTTGATGTTCAGACCAGAGAGATTAACACAAGCACATCTAATGGTAATATCAAACTCACACCAAATGGAACTGGTGTTGTGGAGGTTAAAGGTGCTGGCGGTAATGATGGAACATTACAACTAAATTGTTCTGCAAATAGTCATGGTGTAAAAATTAAATCACCTCCACATTCTGCTGGTGCGTCTTATACTTTAACTCTCCCAAATGATGACGGGAATCCTGATGAGATTCTTAAAACTGATGGAAATGGTATTTTAAGTTGGACGGCTAATTCTAGTGGTGGTGGAACTAATGGAATTGTTAGTGCTAATGTAAAAGACTTTGGTGCAGTTGGTGATAATTCTACTGATGATACAACAGCAATTCAGAATGCAATTAATTCATTACTTAATGGATCAGTTGGTGATGGTGGTGTTGTTTATCTCCCACCTGGAGTATACAGAATAAGTGCTCCACTTACTTTTGGTAGTACTGCATATTCAATAACATTAAAAGGATCTTCTACACATTTCCCAGTTGGAAATTTTGGTGGATCTGTTATTAGAGTAACAAATACATCTGGTATTAATGCTATTGAAATAACTAATTCATCATCAATAGCAATTACAAATTTAGGTATAGATCATACTTCTAGTTCTAGTGGTATTGCTATTAAAGCAACTTCAACAAATAGTAGACAAGGTATAACAATAGATCAAGTTTATATTTTGAAGCACTCTAAAGGAATTGAGCTTAATGGATATGCTAATTCTATTATTAGAAATTCAGAAATAAGAGAGCAACCAGATAATGCAAATAGTACACATGCTATCTTATTAAAGAAAGGATCTGATGCTCGTCAAGATCAACTCAGAATGGAAAATGTTATTGTTGAGGGATTGGTAGATGGTAGTACAAGACATCAATATTCTAAGGGTCTTTTGGTAGAGGATTGGACTAATTCTCTTTGGATTAAAGATTGTTGTTTCTTGAGAAATAAGTATGGTATATACTTTGATCAAAGTATGGGAGGTGAGACAGCAGATGCAGCTGCTTTCCATAGAATAGAGAATTGTGATGTTGATCAGAATGATTCTGATGGAGTATTCATAGACGGTGGTTATGCTATTTGGCTACAGAACTGTTACCTAAGTAGTAATATAAATTCTGGTCTGGTGACAGGAGAAAACTTCAAAGGTACGATGTGGATTAACAGTCCTGATTGTAGAGGAAATAATATGTTTGGAATGGCATTTAATGTCAATCATAATAAGATACAAATAAATAGTCCACATATTGCTGATAATGGTTCAGCTCAACCTGCCCAGTCTGCTGGAATTCAAGTTCTAGATGGAGCAAATGATATATCTATCATGGGTGGTTTCATTGGCGGTAATGTTTTCGGACAGCATGTGAATTCAGGTAATCAACAAATTGGTATTAGATTTGTTGGTAGTAGTCATAACCGTATTAATATCAACGGTGTTGATGTAACTCATAATATTGCTGGTGGTATTGAATGGCAACTTGCAGGTCAAAATACTAGTAGTACTGGTATGAACTTTATTCAAAACTGTGCTGGATATAGTACAGGTCAAACAACATTCCCTTAGATAAATGGCAATAAATTTTCCCCCAAATCCGATACCAAATGAAACTCATAATGACGCTGGCAGACAGTGGAAATGGGATGGAACTTCTTGGCGTTTAGAAGGTAATGCTAGTAACTACACACACCCCGATCATAGTGGTGATGTAACTTCATCTGGTGATGGAGCTACAACTATTTCTAACGATGTAATAGAAGAGAAACACATTAATGCTGGTGGTACTGTTGGTGCTGATAAAGTTTTAGTATATGATTCATCTGAATCTACTAATTGGAAATGGGCAGATCAATCTGGTAGTGGTGGAGTAGGTACTTTACAACAAGTAACTACAGCAGGTGCTAGTACAGATGTAAATCTAATAACAATGACAGGATCATCTGGGTCTGCTCGTCTTGATATTAAACAGAATAATGGAATGTCTATTGTTCTTGATTCTAGTACTGGTATCACTACAAATTTAAATAGAGGTTTATATATTGGTTGGCTTGGTTCATCAGGTGCATATCAGATGCAAGTTGATGGAGGTACTGGTGATATAACAACAGTAGGTTTTATAAAACCAAATGCAATTAAAGATAAAGATGGTCAGGTGGGTACATCAGGTCAGATATTAAGTTCTACTGGTACTCAACTAGATTGGATTGATGCTCCTAGTGGTGGTGGGAGTGTAGGAAATTTAAATCAAGTACTTACTGAAGGTAATACATCTGCATTAGCACTTACTGCTGGTGTTATTACTGGTGATTCTTTAAATCTTGCAAGTACTACTCTTAGTATTACTCATGCTGCTGGTGAAACATTTGTTAATAATTCTAATAGTGATATAAAATTCCAAGCAGATAAGTTTACATTTGATACTGCTGCTTCTGGATCTAGTCAGGTTGCTTTAATTGTAGATCAGAATTTTATTAAACCAATTACCATTAAGGATAAAGATGATTCTATAGGTGCTGCTGGTGAGATATTAAGTTCTACTGGAAGTCAGATAGAGTGGATTTCTGCATCTAGTGGTGGTGTATCTAACTTAAATGATCTTGGAGATGTTAATGCTGGATCTCCTACTGATGGACATGTACTGAAGTGGCAAGCTTCTACAGCTAAATGGATTTCTGCTGCTGATCAAACATCAACAGGTGGTACTGGTATATCATTAACAGATCTTTCTCATACTAATGCAACTGCTGCTACTCAATCATCATTAAGTTATGATAGTAGCAATGGTATATTTACATATACTCCAGCAATACTTTCATTTACTAATTTATCACAAACTCCTTCTAGTTTAGGTACTGCTGGTTATTATCTTAGAGTAAATAATTCACAAACTGCTCTTGAATACATAGCACCACCTACCTTTATTAGTCTTGCAGATACAGATAATAGTTCATTACCAGCTGATAAATGGTTAAAGGTTAATTCAGCAGGAACATTAATTACTTACACTAATGAACCTGCTTTGCAAGATACTACCTATAGTCCATTTACAGGTACAACAGCAGGTTTGGTTCCTTCATCTTCAAACAGTGAAACAACTAAGTTTTTGAGATCTGATGGTGATTGGGCAGATCCATCATCAGGAACTTTCACACTTGAAGCTGCTGTTCATGGAGCAACAAATGCACAACTACAATTAAAGAAAGATGGTACTGTAATAGATTCAGTAGTAATAGAGTCAAGTACTAATGTAACTTACGGTAGTATTGCATCAGGTGGATTCCAAATTCTTGCATCACTACCATCTCATAATCTTGATAATCATACTGATGTAGAACTCAATACTTCTACCTTAGCTGATAATCAAGTATTAAAGTATAGTTCTGGTAAGTGGAGAAATGGTACTGATGATTCTGGTAATTCAGTAACTCCAGGTGGATCTAGTGGTCAATTCCAATTTAATAGTAGTAATTCATTTGCTGGTAGTGATATTTTATTGTCAACTAGTGGTACGTCTCATTCAGGTAGTACTAGTCCAAGTTTAACTCTTTCTGGATCTGGATCTGGTGGTGGTGGTTTTGGTAATGTTGTTTGGGAACCTAGTGTCAATGGATTATCTTTCACAAGAGATGCATTTATACTTTTTGGAGCTCCTGACAATTCTACTATAAGTTTGAAAGGTAGTATTGGATACGCTAGTACCGTTGGTAAATTTATTATCAATAATCCTGACACAGGTGGAATTAGTATTGAGAGTAGAGGAGATGTAGTATTCAAAAAACAGAATAGTCCCAATACTGTTCATATGGTTATTGATGAGACTAGTGGTGTTGAGATTAAGAACAGTTTAGATTTAAATAGTGCTACGATCAAAGATACAAATAGTCAGGTAGGAACAGCAGGTCAAGTATTAAGTTCAACTGGTAGTGGAGTAGATTGGATTACTATTTCTACTGGTGGAGTGACAGATGGTGACAAAGGAGATATAACTGTAACAAACTCTGGTGGTACATGGAATATTGATGCTAATACTATTGGAGTAAATGAATTAAGTGCATCAGGTACAGCAAACGCACAATCAGTTCTTAGGGGAGATAATACTTGGTCTTCCTTTAGTGGTCTTAATATGACTCTAGAGGATTTATATGATGTACAACTTAATACTTCTACTCTAGCTCAAAATCAAGTATTAACTTACAATGGATCAAAGTGGGTAAATCAAGCTTCTCAAGGTGGTGCGGATACTAATTACTATGTAAGTAGTGGTTCTTGGAGTAGTTCTAATGGCCAATTAACTCTTAATAGATCTGGTCTATCTGCTGTAAATATTAGTGTATCAAATTTAGAGACATATTTTAATACTAAGTATTCAACTGCAACCACACTTCATGGTTTATCAGATACTGATCTAAATCTATCAAATTTACAAACTGACCAATTATTACAATACAATGGATCAAAATGGGTAAATGCTACTGTTAGTCTTGGTGGTGGTGATCCTACAATAAGAACTGATAATGGTGGTGCATGGCATTATCTAACATATGTTGATAGTAATACTGATAATCTAACTCAAACTCTTAAGCTTGATACTGGATTAATGTATTATCCTAGTTCCAATTGGTTACGAGCTGATGTTATTAATTGTGCAAGGCTTTATGATTGGAGCAACTCAGCTGGTAGTACTGGACAGTTTCTTATATCTCAAGGAACTAGTAGTAACTGGAAATGGACAAGTTCTGTAGTAGACGAGAAAGCATCAGGTACTAATGGTGGTATAGTTATTAATAATAATGGTGAATTACTTCTTAAAAAAGCTGGTTCTGGATTTAGGGAAGGTGGACATCTTCAATTTGAGGATGAGGACGGTAATGATTCATCCTTTGCAATTGATGTTTATAGTGATGATGGTAGTCAAAACAAACGCTGCATCAGAGTTATTGATCAATCTACAGGTACTCAAAGATTCTGTGTTAATCACGCTGGTGCTTTTGGAATAGGTCATACTGCTCCTGATTATGGATCAACAGGTCAGGTAATGATTAGTCGGGGTGATGGTCAGCAACCCTACTGGGGATCTCATAGTAATATATCTGGTTCTGCATTTGCAAGTACTGCACAAGGTGCAACAGCAGACACTGCCAATTCTGACATAGATGACATATATACTCAATTGAATGCGATTGGTAATGACGCTAGTATAACAACTGTTGCACAAATTAAGGCTGCACTCGCTGCTCTAGTAAGAGGTTAATTAAAATATGGCAATCACTCATACCGAAACTGTTCGTGACTTAATAGTATTAAATGATGGGACAGATGTTGTTTCAGAAATAGACATTGGAATTGTTTCTGTTGATGATTCAGATCCTTCAAATCTTACACGAACAAGTTATGCTACCTATCAAGTAGATACTTCTGGTGGAACATCTGCTTCTGGATTTGTAGCATATGGTAGTTTAACAGAGGATGTTGTTAAAGGTTGGATATCAACAGAACTTACTGAAATTAAGACAAATGCAGAGGCATGGATAGAATCTGTTAAGAACCCTCCATCATCTTCTGAAGTAAGTAAAACTCTACCTTGGAACTAAATATCTTTATAAGGATGAAATAAGATCAGATGGCAGTACTTAGGAATGTACCAAAGACGTTTTCTTTTGAAGAACAACGAATAGAGATCAATGAGATAGCACAAGATCTCTATGATCTTAATGTTACCGCTAGTGGTATTGCTCTAACAGATATTTCTGTTGTTAAACCTAACCCAACTGCTTCTGGTAGTGGTGATGTTACATACGATAGTTCAAATGGTCAGTTTACATATACACCACCAGAACTAAATTTTTTAACTGATCTTGGAGATGCCATAGTTGATGGTGACTTCACTACTGGTGGTCTGATGAAGACTGATGGTGCTGGTAATTATTCTGTCATACATGATCACAGCACTGAATGGGATGAAGCACATGATTGGGGAAATCATGCTAATGCTGGATATTTAACATCATTACCATCTCATACACATGATCTTGAAGATTTAGGTGATGTAACTATTACTGGTGCTGATGCTCCATCGGACGGAGAAGCATTAGTCTGGGATCAAACTGCTGGTAAGTGGAAAGCAAGTCAGATAGAAATTGTAGGTGTTAATCAATTCTCTGCTGTGAATACTGGGACTGCTGGTAATGGTGCTGGTCATTTACATTATGATCAGAGTAATGGTTTATTCACATTTTCTCCAGCGACAGTATTCTCTGGGTCTTGGAATGATCTAACTGATCAACCTGCAATACCAGCAGCACAAGTTAAATCTGATTGGACTGCTACTGGAACTATTGCAGAGATACTTAATAAACCAACTCTTGTAACAAACATTAATGACTTAGGTGATGTTGATACTACAGGTATAGTTGGAGGTAAAATTCTTAAATCTACTGCTTCTGGTACTTGGGTTATAGCAGATGATGATACTGGTACTAGTATTAATGCTCTTAATGATATTGGAGACGTTAATGTTGGCGGTACAATAACCGATGGGCATGTTTTAAAATGGGATCTTGCTAGTACTAAATGGGTTGCAGCACCAGATTTAACATCTAGTGGTGGTAGTGGTATTGCTCTAACAGATATTTCTGTTGTTAAACCTAACCCAAATGCTTCTGGTAGTGGTGATGTTACATATAATTCTACGTCAGGAGCATTCACATATACTCCACCATCTATTCCAGCAGCACAAGTTAAATCTGATTGGGATTCTTCTACAGGATTATCAGAGATACTTAATAAACCAACTCTTGTAGAGAATCTAGGTGACCTTGGAGATGTTGATACAACAGGTGCAGTAAATGGTAAGATCCTTAAACACAATGGTACTAGTTGGGAAATAGCAGATGATCTAACAAGTGGAGGAGGTTCTGCATCCTTTACTGGATTATCTGACACACCAAACTCATTAAGTGCTGGTAAATGGTTGAAGGTTAATGCTGGTGCTACTGCTTTAGAATGGACTGATGCTCCAATACTATCAAATATTGTAGACTCTGCACAGGGTGTGAATGTTACTGGAAAGGTTGCAACTAGTGATGGTATTGATATTGATATTGGTGGTGGTATTAATGCAGCAGGAACTTCTATTGACTTTCAAAATACTACCATAAGCTTTAGTGGTGCAAGTATTGGTGGACTACAATCTACTATTAATGCTGGTGTTGATGTTCATTTGAATAAATCTACAGCAGGTAACAATGAAGTCTTAAGTTGGAATGGCACTGATTATGATTGGGTTGCTCAATCTGGTGGTACTACTTACAATGTTGTTAGTACTAGTGCTGATGGATTAGCACCACAGTTACCAAGTTCTCATGGTGGTAAATTCCTTAAAGCAGATGGTACTTGGGAAATACCAGCATATATTGCTAATACTGATACAACATATAGTGTTGTTGACACTGTAAATCATGGATTATGTCCAGTATTAGTAGCAGCAAATGATAAGTTCTTAAGATCTGATGGTACTTGGGCTGACGCTCCTGGTGAAGCAAATGTTCAATCTGATTGGGATCAAAGTAATAGTACTGCTCCTGATTACATAGAAAACAAACCTGTTATTCCAACCAATCTTGATAATTTAAATGATGTTAGTATTGGTTCTGTTTCAGAAGGAAAAATATTAAAGTACACTAGTGGTTCTTGGTCAGCAGCAGACGAGACTTCAGGTGGAGGTGGAGCAACATACCTCAATCAACTTACTGATGTTACCACTGGAACTATATCTAATGGAGATGTACTACAATATAGTGGTACATCAATGCAATGGGAAGCAACTGCCCCATCTGTTATTCCTTCTGGTACTATTGTTATGTACAACAGTGGTAGTGCTCCTTCTGGATGGGCTGTGTGTGATGGTAATAATGGAACACCAGATCTGAGGGGTAGATTTATTGTTGCTTCTGGTGGAAACATTAGTGGTAGTGGTGGTTATGCAGATGCTGTTCTAATACAACACAGTCATGAGTATAATTTTACGTCTAGTGGTAGTGCAGCTGGTGCTCATAGTCATACTGCTGGAAACTATACAACCAATAATACTGGGACTCACTCACATAACCAGAGTGGAAGTGGAAGTGGAAGTGGAACTACAGGTACTCAAAGTGCTAACCATTATCATACTACTAGTACCACTGTGAATACAGGATCTGATGGATCTCACCAACACAGATGGGGTACTAATGATCTTATAGGAGCTGGTGGTGGAAATAATAATCCAGACGCTGCTGGCGGTACTGATTGGAGAGCATGGACAGATACACAGGGTGCTCACAGTCACACCTTCAACTTTACACATGATACGTTAGGAGTTAGTGAGAATCATACACATGATTTTAACTTTAACTATAATATTGGTGGCAGTACAGGTAATGATGGAGCACACTCCCATAGCGTAAATGGTAATACTAACAATACTGGATCTCATGGGCATTCTTTCAATTTAGGTGATGTTTCAGGTCAGCATTCTAGTGTTACTGTTGCTACTGGTAATTCTCCTGCTACTAACAGAAACCTACCACCATACTATACACTCACTTACATAATGAAATTATAGGAGGAACTATGGAAGAATCTGTACAACAAAATTGGATAAAAATTAAAGCAGCAATGGAAGAAGTTGGTGACACTAATTGTGCTTTTTATCATAGAGCAATGAAATCTTCTCTTGGTATGGATCCTGGTGTACCAGGATATGATGAATATTATAATCATTTTTTGAGCTTCTATAATATAGTATAAATACTAGTACATATCATTTCTTTTGATAATAATGGATCCAACAAGTTTAAGAACAGAATTTGCAAAACAAATTGCAGATGCAGATTCAAAGATTGAAGCTGCTGAAAAAACTTTAAAAGGACTTCAAGAATATAGATTGAAGTTACAGGGTGGAATGGAAACTTTAGAATTACTTGATCCTAAAGAGGCAACACCAACACCACTTGAAGAACCTCCAGCACCTCCAGCTGAATAAATAAAAATAGTTTAGGTAAGTAAATGGCAGCGATCCCCTTAAATCTATTATTGGAAAAAGGAACGGATTTTGATGCCACCTTTAATATCCAGAATGAAGATAACACAACTCCTCTCAATCTGACTGGTTATACAGCAGATGCTAAGATGAAGCGTAGTTATTATTCAGCATCTTCAACAGATTTTATAGTTGATTTTGTTGATCGTTATAATGGCATATTAAAAATTAGTCTTACCAATACAAATACTGCTGCATTAGATCCAAGACGATATGTATATGATATTGTTTTGACATCTCCGCAAAGTATTAAGACAAGAGTTATAGAAGGAATTATTGAAGTAACTCCTGGAGTAACCTGATGCCAAAGTATAATGTATCAGTAAAATCTTCTAATTATCAGGTTCTTTCAGAACCTCAGAAGAAGTACAATGTTGGGGTTAACTATGAGATCCCCAGTAAGTATCTTCAATATGGTAATGAAATACTCAACACTTCTAGTTGGATATTTAATGGTACTAACTTAGGTTTTCCATTAATTGATGCAGATGGAGATCCATATACTCCCATTAATGATCAACAGTTAATAGTTGCTATTAATGGTTTAGTACAGGTTCCTGGTATTGATTACACAGTTAGTGATACTAATATTATATTCACCACTCCTCCTACTAGTGGAGATACTGTATATGTTGTAGGTCTCTCTACAACTGCTGACCTCACAAGAACAATTAACTTTGTTGTTGATGCTGGTTCCGCACCCATGTCTCAAGGTATCAAGGGTGAAATGACTCTTGATGTTACTGGTAAGATTCAGTCATGGACAATCATTGCTGATCAAGAGGGTAGGTTACAACTTGATATTTTAAAAGCTGATTACGATAATTTTCCAAACTTCTCTTCTATCTGTGGTAGTGAGAGACCTACGTTGGGTAATATATCATCAGGTGCAGAAGAAAGAATAAATAGGAATACAACAATATCAACATGGAACACAGCACTCAATGCTGGAGACATTCTACAGTTTGAAATTGTGTATGCACTAAATATACAAAGATGCGTAGTATCATTGAAGCTCGCACTCTAATACATTATAAATAAGTTCATATAGGAAGAAACACGAGGAGATACTTTAGATGGCACTTCTAGTCACAGACCAGGGTGAGATTGATTCACTCCGTACTTTATTGAATTCAACCCACACCATACCAAGGAATTTGGTGTTGAAACTCTACACT
>Ga0163179_10002621_pt1 | contig 12461 bp, 13 predicted proteins | sample AtlANTMetagenome_FD_109643 | JGI IMG/M metagenome (GOLD analysis project Ga0163179, IMG submission 109643) | Marine eukaryotic phytoplankton communities from the Atlantic Ocean - Atlantic ANT 2 Metagenome | ecosystem: Environmental > Aquatic > Marine > Oceanic | place: North Atlantic Ocean...
AACACAATCATCATGTCCACTAACACCGAAATTAGTTAATTCTTCAAACATATTTGTAAAGTTTCTATAGCGGTTAAATATAATTTTTCGATCTTCAAACATACCCATAATTCCACGGAATCTAGCTAACTTATCTCCTCTAAAACCTTTAACTGGATGCCAAATTAAATTATATAAATTTTCATTTTGTAAACAAATACGTTTAAAATCTGCTTCTAATGATGCTTGATATTGAACAGCTTCTGACCAAACGTCGCATGTGGAGTGAGTTGGGTAATAATTTTTATTTTGGTCAATCCCAATAACAGACCAGTCATTAAGTAACTCTTTTAGGGCATCTAATTTTTCTAAATTACCCATCACTCGTATTCTTCTGTAATCAATGATATGGATACGATCTTCGATTCTCCCTCCCAGTACCATCACCGTATAATCATTCTTTTCTCGTATTCCTGCAGACAGGTCTACCCCTACCCCTAGCGTATCGAACTCTGTCGCTATTTCCGCTTTCACTATTAGTTCTGGTGCAAGCGATAGTTCATTTTGACGAACGACTTGATTCATGTATTGGAAAGAAAAGGCAATCGGAGATTGCCGTTTTTTTTCTTTTAAGTATTCAAGGGACCACATTTCAGGCCAATAGGATTCTTCGTCACCTGTTTCTGGATTATTTTGAATAGCAGAGAGTACAATTTGAGTCCAATTATTCTGTTCATTAAAAGTAGTTGAATGTATATCATCATGTCTAAATCGTGTACCAAGACAAATAGCTCTAGCTCCTTCAAACATGGTTGGAGCGATAACAGCATTCCAGTTTTCTTGCATCTGTTTCCTTATGTCTGGATTAGCAATATCACTTGATGATTTAATAGCGTCATCAATCATCACAAGATGAGAACGCTTAGAAGTAACAGAACCTTTTAGACCAGCAGCACAAAGAGTAAATTGTTCTTCACCAGTTGTGTCTATACCTGCAAATTTATGATCAATAGACCAATACTCATTACTTGTTACATTTTTAAGTAGACGTACTTTAGGAAATACTTCCTGAAATCTTTTACTTTCTATAATTCGTTTAATCGTTGCAGATTTAGATCTAGCTATATCAACTGTGTACGAAAGGTAAAGAACTTGTAAAGGTAAACCAGCCTGTGTATGAACTCCAATAGCCCAAGCTGTTAATAAGCCAAGTACAGTTGATTTAGCAGAACCACGAGGAGCTAGTAGATCTACATTGGGTCCAGCAATTTTTATTAAACAACTACTATCTTCATTTGTTATAAAATTACGATGCCATTCTTGATGATGTGTTGCTGGAGGTTTATCAGCTACATATTCACAAAAGAAACCAAAATCATCTCTAGCTTTTTTTAGTAGAGTTAAATTTTTAGGCTTTTTAATTTGTTGATTACGTGCAGCTGCCTTTGCATTACGTCTATAAGCAAGATGAGTATATGAAGGCACAAGAAGTAATCAAACTATTACTTTAATAATAACTAATTACTTTTTCTCTGCTTTTTGCTTTTTATATTCTTTTGCAGTTTCTAAAGCAGCTTTACGTTTTTCTTTATCACTCATTTTTGAACCATCTTCTTTTTTAGCATTTTTATTTTTAAAATATTCCACTAATTGAGGAGGCATCTTACCTTTAGCCATATCTCTGTTTAAATTCTGAATAAATATATTTTAGCGTAGATACTCTTTTGCAATTAGTTATCTTTTTCTTTTAAAATTACTTAAACGATTTAAAAGTTCATTAAATTTACCAACATTTACTCTTGATGAATTAGGTGCCATATTGCCCGTTGTGTTAATACCTCTTCTGTTTGATATTCGATCTCTTCCTATACCTCTTTGTGGTCGATCTCTTCTTATACCTCTTTGTGGTCTATCTGTTCCTATACCTCTTTGTGGTCTATCTCTACGAGAATTTCTTTTTCTTCTTTCAAATCTATTCCGTTCCATTCTTTCTCTTCTTTCTTTATTTCTAATATTTCTTCTTTCTCTACTTGTTCTCCTACCATCCTGCATTCTTCTGCTATCAGATCTCCTTCGAATTGACCTTTTAGGTTCTGGTTTTGCTTCTATGATTTCATTAGCTACTACAGGTTCGTCTTTAGACTTTTTTGCAGATTCTAATTGAGATACAGCTAATTGTAGAGCTTTTGGATCTTTACTAGCACCCATTTTTATATTGTAATTTTTATATAATCTATTTTACTGCTATTACTCTTCTAATTGCATTCTTGCCCAAACACTCATTGTTGCTTCTTCTAATGGTATTTCAATTGGATCATCTTTAAAAATAAACATTAATTCCCTAACAGCTCGATCTGCACCAGCCATTAATAATCCTTTTCGATCTTTTGTATTTGTAAATTTATCAACTTGATCAATATGTCCTCTTAATTCTTTTTGCATAGATGCAATACGTGCAACACCTGCATCTCTTTTAACCATACCAACTTCTACATCAGCTCTTAATTTACGTATGTCTTCTTGCATCTGATCTATTTCATAAAGTAATTTCTTACGATGATCAGGTTTTGTATAATTTGCTTTTAACCAATTATCGCAATCCGTTATGCTTCCTTCATAACCAAGGAATCGAGAGTATAGATAAATTTCTATAACAGAATAGTTAGCCTCTGAAAATGCGTGGAAAGACTCCTGAGTTGCAGAATCTAAGTTGTCTAACCAAACATCAAACGCTTCAATACTTATACGCTGATTGGGCTTGCTTACGATCTCTTTCTTCGTCTCTTTCGCTGAACTCTTGCTTTTGGAAATTAGTTTTTCTTTCTTGATCACCTGCATCCTCCATTTTCTTTTTAGAGTACTCGTAAGCGACACCTGCGGCTTGTCTATATTTATCTAGATCAAACCAATCATCATCTTCTTTTTTATTATATGAAACAGGTGTCTGACTCATTGAACTACTCTATAAAGTTTATTAAATGGATTTAGAAGTTGCTCATCATGCCAGCAAGACCTTGTGCGTAGATGTCACGACGACCTTCTACTGATCTTTGACGCTGTTGACGCTTCTTAGAACCTTCTAAACGACCAAGGAGCTTATCGAAGTTGTCAATATCAAATTGAGCATTACCTGTATCTTCAACCCATTGAGAACCATCAAAAGTCCAATTAGTTATATTATCACCTGTACCAGTTGAAGCTGTATCCCCTGCATTAAGCTTGTCCGTAATAGCTGGAGGTTGATTTGCCATTTTTAATCTGCAATTTATAAATAATTATAGCAAGATGTATTTTTTAACTAAAAGCTAATCCCATCAAGTTATACATACCTGTTGCTTGATCTATTTTTGCAATTTTTTCTCTACTCTTATTTTGAAGTTTCTGTAAATCTTTTTGGATATTACCTTCTAAATTCTTAATTCCAGCTGAATATAATGCCTTATCTTTTTCTCTTAAACGACTAATATCAAATTCAATTTCTGCTGCTGAACCTGTAATACTTGTTGGAGTCTCTCCAAAATTAAGACCACCCATATCATTTTTTAAATTTGTCTCATCTGCAAATGATGGTGATAATCCAGATTGGATATTAAACTTTCTAACCTTTTTACTTCTCTCTTCACCTTCATCATCAGTAAATGTTTCATTCCAACTTTCTCCATACATACTATCGAAATAACTATCTTGATAGCTCTTGTTAAATTTCTCTTGATACTCAGATCCTATCTGTAGATCACCTCTTAAGGTCTGAGCACTATAATCTGGATCACTACTAAAATAACCTTTTGTTGTAGTCATTTCTTCTTCTGTAGGATCTCTACCTAAGACAGCTTGATATGCTCTATTAATCTTTCCTTTTCTTTGTTCAGGTAAAATCTCATCTTGATACCAAGTGTCAAGTAAACCATAATCAGTTTGAGCTGACCAATCTTTCCACTCTGCAGGTGTTTCGTAAGTTGGTAACTCTGTAAATGTATCAGGTCGCCAGCCTACAAAACTTTCGTCTTTATCAGTATCAGGATCATCTGCAACAGATTCTCTCCACATCTTACGTGGATCTTCACCTGGTTTAAAAACAGAACCATCAGATAAATAATTTTCAGTTGTATAGTCCTTTAATTGTGCAGCAGCTTGGTTGTAGTCAATTAAACCACTAGAAACTCTATTCTTAACATTTGTCTGGAAAGCATCCCATCCTGCTCTTCCTGCAGCTTGTTTTGCTTTCTGACTTTCATATGTTTGAACTTCACCTAACCAATTCTCATAACCTTTTTGATCATCCCTTTTGGACTGATAGTTCATGTATTTTTCAAAACTATCATCCTTCTCAGGAGGCTCTGGAGCTTCTACTGTTGTATTTCCTTTGTTATGAGATAAAATTCCATCACAAATATATGTATGAGCTTCATCAACTGTTAAATGGATACCTATTCCTTTTTCAATTTCTTCTAGTTCTGTAAATTCTTTTTCACCATCTAGTAAAAGAACTTTATCTCCTTGAGTTAGATCTTTAGCTTTAACCCATTCTTTCTTATCTGCAAAATGAAATTGATGTGTTGGAGCACATTTAAATATTTGACCTGAAAAATTTAAAGAAAGTAATTCTGTTTTAGTTTCTTCAACGACTGTTACTTTATGTTGTCCACGCTTTAAAGTTTTCTCGTGAAGAGTATCAACAACATCACCTACTTTAATCTCTTCAACAGCTTTACTGGAGCCATCTGAGAGTAATATTTTCATTCCTGGTATAGGGCAACCCATTATTTATGCTCCAAATAGTTGTTGTGCTCTTCTAAAAGCTTCTCGATTTCTAACAGGGAAACTATGCTGTGTTCCCCAAGGGGTTGTTGTACTCATCGTACCTATACTTCCTTGGCTTAAAGCTGATTGTAAGGCTTGATTTCGATTCTTTTGTCTTCGTAGATCTCTAGCAGCAGGATCATATGCTCTTAATGATAAATCTCTTCGTTTAGCATCCATTGAGGCTTTTGCCATCATTGGAGTTAATGTTGTTGCTGCCCATTTCTTTGCATCTTTCTCTCTTCTAAATCTAATTTGATCATACATATCTTGGCGACGTGCTGTATCAATATCTCTACCTAATCCCCACTTCAATCCTTCACGCTGCATAACAGCATTATGTGCTCTATCTTCAGCAGCTTGAGCACGACTTTGTGCTGCAGCATTTCTCATACCTGAAGCTTGTGCTCTAGCACCCATCCATGAGCCAATACCGCCTATAGCGGCTGAAGCAAACATCCAAGGACCTAATGCCATACTGCCTCCTCCAAACATGGAAAGATTACCTGAGCTAGGTAGTCCTCCTCCTTGTGCTCCATATGGATTCTGCCATGTTCCGACTGCCATACTTTCATTCGACCCGACTATCTAAATAGCTCTTCACTAGTTTAAGCCCTTTAATCTTATCTATTTGTTTTATCAAAAATAACTTTTATAAGGTTGAATAAGAGTTCTTGGACCTGGCCTCATTACACTTGCCATTGTTACAGCTGTTGAATTTTTATTAGCTTCTAATTGTGCTGCTAACTCTTGTGGTGCTCCTCCTAATCCAAGTTGACGACTTATAGAAGGAATTTGTTTTGTAATTAAATTATATTTCATTTGTGAACCAAGCATATGATCTACACCTTTTCTGGCTTCAGCTCCTAACATTTCTTGCCATTTATCTGGTGTCATTCCCATCCAATCTTCAAAACCTGATTTACCAGATCCTGGAGGTGTCGTAACTGGAGGAGTTACTGGTGTACCTGAACGTACAAAGGATGGTCCTGATGATTCCAGTTTTATACCTCCAGTGCCTGGATCAACTTTAAAAAAAGAATCTGAAAACTCACCAATTCCTTGTGGTTGAACACTAAAACCACTATCTTGTGGTTTCCAATTCCAAGGTAAATATTTATTCTGCCACCAAGGGTTATTAACACTTGCTAACTGAACAGGGCTTTTATAAATAGTTTGATAAACAGCAGACATATCTAATTACCTAAATGGATTTGTAGAATATACATTTGCTATTATTTGACCTGCATTATTCATATTATTTAAAGCCATTTGTCTTTGAGTTTCTTTTTTTGCTATTTCATTATAAAGCGGCATTCTCATCTCAGCTAATTCTAATGCTTTTCTTTGTTTACTCTTTGTTTTTGCATAAGGTGTAAGAGGAATACCTAAAATACTCATATCTCTACCACTTAAAGGATCACTCCAATCACTAACTCCACCTATTACTCCTCCTACTAACTTTCCTGTTCCTTTGATTACAGGTTCACCAAGCATTCCACCTACAACTCCTCCTAATGGTCCTCCAATAGCTGTACCTGCTAAAACTCCAGCAGCCGACATACCTGCACCAGCTAAATCTCCTTCTAGTAAATTCCCAGCAGCTGGTAAATAAGGAATGCCTTTTGCAAGACGTGTACCATATGTAAATGCTTTACTTGCCTGATTAACTCCTTGAGGAACTCCTAAATTAAAACCTTGTCTAAAACCTCCATAAGCATTTAATGCTCTTGGTTGTGTTCTATTTAAAAGATCTTGAAATTGCCTAGCTCCATAAGCATTGTAAGCAGCACCAGGTTGATTCATGTAACCCCATGCTGCTTGCATTGGGTCAAAAGGAACCATAGCTCCTCCAGTTGGAATTCTTTCTGTCAGTACTACCATTCGACCTGATTAAATCTCCTCTGTTTATTTTATCAGCCTAATATTCAAGGGTTGTTGGATATCTAGGACGATTTCCAGAAGCAATAATTTGATTACTTAATTTACCTGCTAATGCACCAGCTAATGCATATCCTCCTCCTCTTCTGGCTAATCCTCCTGCTGTAACCTTCTTGTCTGCCAACGCTTGTTTTAATCCTGTAATACCGCCACCTAAAGCTCCAGCTGATTGAAGTCCAATTGGGAAGCCAACAATACTAACTTCTGGATAACCTTCTAAATTAGATCCTGTAGCTTTAACTAAGCCTAGTCCAGTTGGTCCTTTATCTTGGTATGCGTAGCGCATAAACTCTTTATATCGTTGTGGAGTTAAATCAGGTATTTCAGCTTGAGCTGTAGCCAATTTCAAAGGTCTACCTCTTCTACCTAATAAAACTCTATCAATTAATTCAGGTGCAACCTGTTCCGTTTTTCTTCTATCATCTGTACCTGGGGCAGAATATTTTTGACTAAAACCTTTTGCTCTAAATTGTTCACCTGGATTTGCTAAATTTAAATGTCCTAAAGAAGCTCCAACAGGTATACCAAATGAAGCTAAACGAATTACACTTTTCTCAGTTGGAGTAAACCTACTTGAACCACCTCTTCCCATTGGCATTATACTTTTTGTATATTCTTCACCTAAAGCTTGTTCTGCCACCTTATCCAAAATAGGCATTGGATGATTATATTTCCAATAGAAACGACGAGTTGCATCCTCACCCATATCTGTCAGTAATCTTGCTCCTAATGCACCTGCAAATTTACCTGGAGTTTTACGTAGTGTTATAGGATCACGAGCTTTATATTTATCAGGTCGGTAATAATACTCTTTTGTCTTGGGATCAAAAACTCTAATTCTTTCTTGTGGAGTATATCCTTTTTCTAAATCTTTATAAAATTGCCTACCAAAAATAGTATGACTTAGATCTTTATTTCTAGTCATCTGCTCTGAAGCAGTTGCCCAACCTTCTTTTATCGAATCAACTAATGTCTTCATATCTTATGCATACCTATAAGGAATTCCTTGTAGTTGATACATGGTTCCTGGAGACGTATTAGGATCTACACCATTCATATATTTCATCTGTGCTAACTGTTGCTGTTGTACCTGTTCTGGATAAAACATAGGTTCAACACCTAACGTTGCACCAACACTTCCTGTCATCATTGCTAAGTTTTGTGCTGCACTTGGTTGATAATATCTAGGAAGCATTGTTTTGCCTTTTTGACTTAAACGCCCAGCTTGAAATGTTCCACCTAAATTAATTAGATCATCTTTCTTTGTTATATCTCTACCTAAAATTCCTGATAGTCCAGTATTTAATCTTTTACTACCTAATGCTCTACCACCTAATGAACTAAGTATTATATCTGTTGCTCCAACAGCAGCACCAGCAAAAGGATTTCCTGTACTTAATGTTGTTAATCCAGTTGTTAATATTGCTCCAGGTAAAGTGTGTCCAATGATATGACGACCACCATCTCTTAAGAAAGTCTTACCACCAGGTATTGCACGACCAAAACCTAATAACTCTTTATAAATTGAAGATTTAGCTAATCGCATCTTACTAATCAGTTCCTTCTATTTTACTACCAGTTTTTTCTTCTACTTTTGCTTTCTTAGTTGTAACACTTGTCTGACCTTCTAATAATGAAGCTACACTCATTTTTCCTTCTGCTTCACTTTCAGCTCTTTTCTCAGCTGTTGCCATTAAGTATCCTTTTGGATCAGGATTCTGTAATCTAGGCATTGGGTTTGAAACAGATTCTCCAGGATTAATTGTTGGACTAAGTTGATAAGCTTCAACCCACATTGGATTAAAGTCAGGTTGATTTCTAGGATTCTGTCTTATATTTGCTCTTCCTTGTTCAAAGCTATAATCTTCATTACGTTTAAATCTTCCAAGACCTTCAAACATTTCATAACTACCTTCGGAAGGTTGTGCAGGATCAAAGAAAGGAGTATTTCCTACAAAGTTCAAATCAGGGTTCAAAGTCATCTTTTTACTTTGTGCTCGTTTTAGTAAATCTCTAAAATCAAAACGAGAAGGGTTCCAAGGGTATTGACCATCTTGTGTCTTAGATTCAAATAAATCATGAAAATCTAATTTCTTTGCAATTTTCCCTTTTTCATTAAAAGGGTTACGCATATAACGTCCAAGTTCTAACCTGTGATCTTTCATTCTTTTTTAGCTTTTTTATTCTTTTGTAATCTTACTAAAGTCTTACGTAAGTTTGCTTGCTTCACAGTTTTCTCATCGTAATCGTCTGGATTCGATAGAACGTTTTCTTGAAGCTGTGCAGATGTTATTCCTTTCTTTTTAGCCTTAGCTGTAAAAGCACCAGGGGAATTGATAGCACTACCTATCCAATCCTTTTTCTTTTTAGATTTTTTCTTTTTATCTGCCATAATTAATTTCCTCTATTAAGATATCTTTTTAAATCTTGATCCGACTTAAAACGTCTTGTTCGTAACATGGTTGCATCTGCTCCTGCTCTAGGGAAAGAAGCTGATAATCTCTTATCATCTGTAATATTAGGATAAGCAATTCTAGCTCCACCTGCCGTTGGTGTTTGTAACCATCTAGCAGGATTATCTCCACTTTGTCCTGGTAGTGGACTTTGTGCTGTTCTTCCTAAAATAGAACCTTGTCTTTTTGGTACATAAGCTAGAGAAGAAACTCTTTGAGGAGGATTAGAAACACCTGGATATACAGGAGTTGCTACTTGTTCTCCCATAGGTCCAATGAAGGGGCTTAGTGGAGTACCAGTAGATTGACCTATTTGATACGTATTAACATCTTCACGTGAGAACTTAGGGTTTAGTCCTGCAAAGCTTTGTGGACGTTCTACGACTCCTCGGTTTATTTGAGGATTTTGCATTAGCTGTCCAGTTGAACGACTAAGGTTATATCCAGGAGGTAAGCTAGGACTTTGAGTTGCTGCAAGACGTTCAGTAATATCAGAAGCAGGATAAACAACAGGTGCATCACTAACAGTAGTTCTAGCTAAAGCATCAGCAACAAAATCTTGAGCTTGATCCATAGCTGCTTCTCTTGGCCTACCAGCTAACCTTTGACTTTCTTGTACTTTAGGTAAAGAAGAATCTCCTCGAACTTCAGGTAAGGATTGAGAACCCTTAACTGGTCCTGATGCAAATCTTGCTGGTCCTGTAAAAGCACTACTTGTTTCTACACTTCCAACATCTTTACGTGTTGTAGTAGCATCTGGCATATCATAATATTCAACTCCATCTGCTCCTTGTCTTAAAACAGGTCGTTGTTCTTGTGGGCCTAATTGTTGTAAGTCATCTCTTAATGTAACCATTGCTCCACCAAGAGGAATTGAAGGATCTTGATTCTTAGTAGCTCTTCTTTGTTCTTCTACCATGTATTGAGGTCTTGCTGGTCTACCTGTCCTTTGTTCTACACGTCTAGGATCACTAGCTATACGTTGTGCTTCTGAAATCTCAACAGCTTGTCTAGCTCTTTTTACTGCTTCAGGATCACCTTCTCGAAGAGCTTGATAATTACGTCCTTTTTCTGTTGCAGTAATAATACGTTCATTACCTTGATTATCTATATATGAATAATCTGTGAATTCAACTGGGGCTGTAGATTCTGTTGGTCTTTTTGTTATATCGTCAGTAACCCATTGTCCTCCTGCATCTTGATATTTTATTTCACCTCCAGTAATCTTTCCACCACGTAAAGCACGTCCTTGTGCTGTTTGATCTATAACAACATCATCTGGATTATAAAAATCAGCTTGTCTGTAATCTAAATCACGAACGTTCTGTACTGATTTAACACCAGCAATTTCTTCTGGAGGTAATGCACTTGATGTTTGCCCTGGTAAAACAACTTTAGGAGGTGTAGATAATTCTTTAAGTAATCCTTGTACTTCAGGATCACTTTGTAATTGTCTTTCTAATCTTGTTCCTCTAAGACCCTGTGCTTCTAATAATGCTCTTTTACTTTGTAGTTGTTCTTTTATTCCTTGATCTCTTATTTCAACGTTTTTTTTTACCCTAGCTGTATCTAATAACTCATCTTGTATACCTGAAGTATCTATGATGTCTACACTCTCATCTCCAGTTAAACCTCTAACAAATTGTTTCACAGGATAGAAAGGACCTATAGCACTTCCATCAGTTGTTTGAACTGTAGGAGCTGTATCTACTCTTGAAAAATCAGGAAGATTAGATGGAGCATTTTCTACAACAACTCTTCTAACACCTTTAACAGTATCTCCAATATCTTTAACACCTCGTCTTGCTACTTCATCAGCTGCAATTGCTACTGCAGGTAGATTACCAACTAAGTTATCAAGAACAGTTCCTGTCTTAATCTTAGGAGCATTGGCAATTCTACTAGTATCTATATTTCGATCTTCATAAAACTTAGGTTGATCTTGAGTACGTATCTCTCTTACTTCTCTATCTATACCTCGTAAAGCACCTAAGTCTTCTGCAGTTAACTCTTCTGCATATGCAGGTCTAACTTTATCTAAAGCTTGTTGTACAAAGTCTTGTTCTTTTGCAATACCTACACGTTTTTCAGCTTGTACGACAACAGCACCATCAGGTAATGTTCCAGCTACTTTATCAATGGGAGCTACATACTCTCTTCCTGGTGCGATTTCGCCACTCTCTAATCCTTGTGCAAATTTACGATCTTGTTCTTCAAACATCTCCTCTAGAAGAGCAGCTTTAGTTTGATCAATCTCTGGATCTCTTTGTAACTGTTGTATGACTCGACCTGTATCTTGATCTTCTGCTGAACCTAAAGCATTAATGGATTGATCAGATAAAAGGTCTTCTCTTATTGTGTCTGCTGCTTCAGCTTGATTACTTCTTGCAATTGCTCTTTGACGATGAACTTCACTTGTTGTTTCAGGATATATTTTTGGATTTGCTACTGTTCCTTGAATAACATCTATTTGTTCATCTCCTCTTGACTTAAGAATAGCTAAAGGATTTTCTGCCGCTATATCAGAAACATAAGCAGTTTCTGGATCTATCATATTGCTTTGAGACATATACTCTAAAGCTGTTGATCTTCCAGGTGGTAGAGATCTAGGCTCTTCTCCTTTAATCCTTCTTTGTAAAATTGGGTCATCAACGATATAAATTTCTTTTGCTTTTTCTATTTGTGGATCAATCGGTTCTTTATATAAAGTGTCTAAATCAACAGTACTAATACCACGACTATCTGTAGGTACCGTTTTGCCATAATCATCTTTTGTATAAACAGGAGTACGTACATACTTTGCTTCATCACCTAGATTCGCAGCTTTATTAATTACTTCTTCTACTGATTGAGTAGGTGCTTTAGTTGCAGTTGGTGCATCTTTAACTCGTGCATCTACATTCTTTAAATATCTACGACCAAGTAAACCAGCACCTATGATTCCACCAATAGTAGCAGCCGTTTCTAAACCTCCGAGATCATTGCGTTCCAGGTATTGTTCTTTACTTTCAGTTCTGGGAATACTAAGCCGACTTCTTTTCCATTGATTAACAGCTGGATATAATGCTGCTTGCTCTTCTCTACTCTTAGCAACAGGTGTTCCTGTTTCTTTGGCATATGTGTAAAAATCTGCAGGTGAAACAGCCATGTCAGCTTATCGTTCTTTTATTTCCTTCTTAGTATTCTATTCTTGGTAAATCCAAGAGATACAGGCATTATGATGAGTAGATAATGTCAAAGAAAGTCCAATGGATGACAAGGACAGAGTAAAGAAGATAGAAGCGATGC
>Ga0163179_10002623_pt1 | contig 12451 bp, 9 predicted proteins | sample AtlANTMetagenome_FD_109643 | JGI IMG/M metagenome (GOLD analysis project Ga0163179, IMG submission 109643) | Marine eukaryotic phytoplankton communities from the Atlantic Ocean - Atlantic ANT 2 Metagenome | ecosystem: Environmental > Aquatic > Marine > Oceanic | place: North Atlantic Ocean...
CGGATTGGATCCTCGCGAACTAGGAGCATGGAGTTGAAGACCAGATTTCGAGTCTTGAGAACCGCAACTATCGTCATGCTCCTCAGCTGTTCGTGGAGCTGCCAACGCACTCAACCCTCCGGGGAAAATAGAACTGAGCTTCATACGCTAGAAGTGGTCACGCCACTCGACATTCCGATGATCGTGCTACCCGCTGGCGAATTCACGATGGGCAGCACCAACAACCAGGCAGATGAAGCTCCGGTGCGTACGGTGATCGTCGACAACTTTGTGATCGACAAATACGAATTCACGCAGGACATCCTGGCAAAACTACAAGAGCCGGATCCATCGCATTTCAAGGATCCTCGACGTCCTGTCGAGCAGATCCGCTGGTCAGAGGCGGCTTTACTATGCAACGTCCGATCGCATGCAGAAGGCCTGGAACCATGCTACGACGAGTTGACCTTCGCATGCAACTTTGACGCTAACGGATATCGTTTACCAACGGAAGCGGAATGGGAGTTCGCGGCACGTGCCGGTGATCATGGTGATGCCACGGCCGGCCCTAGTCCAAAACTGACGTCGGTCGCATGCTATGCCGGCAACTCAACAAAACAGACTGAGCCGGTTGGCAGTCGGCGCGCCAATGCATTTGGCCTTCACGACATGCTTGGCAACGTTGCCGAATGGTGCCAAGACATCTATGAAGCCGACTATTACGCGTCGGCACCGGAATCCAATCCACGAGGTCCGACGGAGGGCGACAAGCGAGTCCTGCGTGGAGGCTCGTGGAAATCCAGTCCGGAATCCTGTCGTATCACGGCACGCATGTCCGACAACCCAGGGATTGACGATGCCTGCTTCACCCGCGACAGCTATGGGTTCCGCTGCGTCCGAAAGCTGACCGAGCAAGAGGAAAAAGACTACCTTGGTACGTTAACCCAACGACCTGAATGAAGGCGACCTCAAACCTGTCGTCGCAACAGCGATCCGCATGCTTTTTCATACCTGGGTATTCATAGCCTTCTTTCTTGTCGTCTACAGCATTTTTCTGATGCTACGCCCAACTAGATTCTGGTTGCCATGGCTATTAATCGCATCTTACATCTTCTACGGCTGGTGGAGCCCTCTCTACCTGATCCTCGTCGCCTATTCGACGCTGCTGGATTACGCCTGTGTCATCCTCATGGAGCGATCTCGACGTCGGGGCTTGTGGCTTGGCATTAGCATTGCCAACAACCTGTTTCTGCTAGGCTTCTTCAAGTACGCCGAATTCGTCACGGAGAATATCAATTGGGCACTTGATCGAATGGGAACAGCAACGGCCCTGGTCACGCCAGACGTTCTGCTACCGGTGGGCATCTCATTCTTCACCTTTCAGTCAATGAGCTACACGATTGACTTTTATCGCGGCGAGATCCCTCGCGAAAAGAGTTTCATACGCTTCGCCACCTTCGTGTCTTTTTTCCCACAACTGGTAGCGGGTCCCATCGAACGGGCCAAGGAACTCCTTCCACAATTCCATCAGCGACCGACGATCACTCGCGACAACCTATCTACAGGGTTCTGCCTCTTCGTTACCGGACTCTTCAAGAAACTTGCGCTAGCCAACTACCTGGCTGGATACATCGACCCGATCTTTGCAAACCCCTCGAACTATGACGCGACAGCGCTAACTTGTGCCGTAATTGGTTTTGCCTGGCAGATCTACTTCGATTTCAGCGGCTACACCGATATGGCACGCGGCATCGCCCAGCTACTCGGCTTCCGCTTGATGCTGAACTTCAATCATCCATACCTGGCTTCGGGGCTGGGAGACTTCTGGTCCCGGTGGCACATCAGCCTTTCCACCTGGTTTCGCGATTACGTCTACATTCCGCTGGGAGGAAATCGCCGTGGAAACTTTAAACTTTACCGAAACCTGTTCATCACGATGTTAATTTCCGGCTTTTGGCACGGCGCCGCCTGGCAATTTTTGATCTGGGGTGCCATCCATGGCATCGGCATGATGCTGATGCGTCCATTGGAACGAGCCGACTGGTATCAACGATTCATTCCAAAAGTATTCAAACAATTCGGCGTTTTCATTTTCGTCAGTTTCGCCTGGATATTCTTTCGCGCCGAAACGCTTGGGGACGCGGAGAACATCATCCGTCGAATTGCAACCGAGAGCTGGGGCCTTCCTGGCTTTCCTCTCACATGTGCAGCTCTGCTATTGTCGATCATGATCTATCAATGGATCGTGGAAAATCTTCGCATTGAATCTGGACCTGGGCGTTACCTGCAATTCGTCTGCGTCTTGGCGATGATCATTTACTTAAGTTTCGCTCCGGGAGAATCGAACACTCCCTTTATTTATTTCCAATTCTGAGCAATCCATGGAACCCAAACACTCACAATCGGCCTCCTCGAGTCCCATCAGCGTCACCGGTCCACGTCTGAGACCGAAAGCCACGATGGTGATTGTCATGTTGGGAATATTGCTTTGGACCGCCACGCCTGCTCTGTATCGCCAAGCCGATTCATTCGTCGCACCAGATGGCTATCGCACACCTTTCCAGTTAAGCGATGACTATTGGCAATACGACGTGGTCGGTCGGCAATGGGTCGACGAAGAACGCGTTTTAATGCTAGGCGATTCAGTCATCTGGGGAGAATACGTTCTCCCGAATGAATCATTACCCGGCCAACTTAATCGCACTCAGGATGAACTGACCTTTGCCAATGGAGGCGTTAACGGATTACATCCGCTGGCGATGCTAGGGTTAGTCAACCACTTCCTACCCACATTGCAGAACCAGCCGGTCGTCGTTCACTGCAATCTGATCTGGATGAGTTCTCCGGATCGAGATCTGACAACGAAATCCGAGATTCCCTTTAATCACGAATCCCTGGTGCCTCAATTCTCACCAACGATCCCCTGTTATCGAGCGACACCGTCCGAACGACTCGGCAACAAGGTCTTCCAACACACGTCGCTCCGCCCACTGGTGCGGCATCTTCGGATGCTTTATCTCTCTGGCCAGGATTATCAGACATGGAGTCTGGAGCGTGCTAGAAGACAACGCGAAGGAATCGAGACCTCACCGATTCACGCGGTCTCACGTATCCCCGTCGATACGCTGCGACATCCCGAAATCTCGTGGGAAGAACGGGGCATTCCCAAACAGAATTACAATTGGGTGCCTCTAGAAAAATCACTACAGTGGTGGGCTTTCCGGGAAACGGTCATGCTTCTCGAGTCACGAGGCTGTGACGTCTACGTGATTATCGGTCCCTTCAATGAACATCTACTGGCAACTGAGAACAGAACGGCATGGGAACACATTCGCCAGGAAGTATCCGAATGGCTCGAAACTCACGAAATCGCTTACAACGCCCCAACGATTCTAAGCTCGAAACTTTATGCCGATGCCAGCCATCCCCTTGAACAAGGCTACCAGGAATTATCTCATGAGATCCTGAGAGCACTGAATTTCCAGGACTGGCTGAAAAGAAACAGTAAACAAACGAGGTGATTCAATGGATGAAATCAAGGTTGGAATCGTCGGTCTCGGGGCGAACACACGGCTCCGGCACGTACCGGGCCTGATGGCATGCGACGCCGTCAAGATAGTCGGCGTGTGCAATCGAAGTCCGGAATCAACAGCCAAGGCGGCCTCGGATTATGGGATTCCTCAGACTTATGAGCGTTGGCAGGATCTTGTCGTCGATCCAAGCATCGACGCGGTTGTCGTCGGAACATGGCCGTATTTACACGAACCGATTACAGTTGCTGCGTTGAATGCAGAAAAGCACGTCCTCACAGAAGCAAGAATGGCACGCAATTTCGAGGAAGCCGAAAGGATGCTCACTGCCAGCCGGGAACATCCGAATTGCGTTGCGCAAATCGTGCCAAGTCCGTTTGGACTTTCGATCCACAAGACGGTCTGTCGCATGTTAAATGATGGATACCTCGGCGAGCTTCGCGAGTTTCTGGTTCTAGGCACGAATGCTTCGAGCGCCGATCCGAACTCTCCCCTGCACTGGCGACAGAGTGCCGAATTGAACGGCATTAACAAACTGGGGATGGGTATCCTTCATGAGACTCTTATCCGCTGGATTCCGGACCCGGTCGACGTATTCAGTTCCGAACAAACGTTTACGCAGTCCCGGGTCGACCACCTGACCGGCGAGACCGCTGCGGTGACATCACCCGAGACCGTTCAGTTGTTAACCCGTTTGCCGAATGGTGCCCATGGCGTGTATTATTTGAGTAGCGCCATCCATCATGGCCCCCCACCGCAGATTCAATTGTTTGGCAGCGAAGGAACGCTCCATTGTCTTTTGGGTGATCAAGAGCAACTCCTGGCAGCACGCCACGATGAGCCTGAACTCCGCCCGGTGGACATACCACCATCTGAGCAAGGGGGCTGGCAAGTTGAAGCCGAGTTCATCGGTGCCATCCGCGGTGAAGAAGAAGTTGAATTCACTGACTTCGACAGCGGCATTCGTTACATGCGATTCACCGAAGCGGTCGAAAACAGTCAATTAACGGGAAGCCGATGCGCCCTGCCGGAAGCATGAAGGCCGTACATCCCAGAAGTCTACCTCTGAGTTTCGCTAAAAGTCGTTCATGAATTCCCACGATCCTTACGCAGCCTTAAAGCTAAAAGACTACCGAAGGTATTTCATCGGTAATCTGATCGTCTATTTTGGCGTCCACATGCAGACCACGGCTGTGGGGTGGGACATTTACACGCGAACCAACAGCGAACTGGCTCTGGGACTCGCTGGTTTAGCTCAATTCTTTCCTGTCATTCTGTTATTTCTCGTCTCTGGCCATGTAGCGGATCGTTTTAATCGCAAATGGATCGTCACGTTTGCCGTGGCATTAATCGCCATCGCATCTATGGGACTGGCCTTAATATCCTACTACGAGCTGGATACACGTTTAATTTACGTGTGCCTGTTCATGATTGGCATCGCGCGAACGTTTCAACAGCCGGCTCGCGCCGCACTCCTGCCCCTGATTGTTCCGCAGAAGCAATTCAACAACGCAGTAACCTGGAACAGTTCCGGATTTCATCTAGCATCGGTACTGGGTCCAGCCGCCGGCGGCTTTTGTATTAAATGGTTTAACGGACCGACCTTTGTCTACGTGATTGATGTATTTGCCGCTCTCACATTTGTCTGCATGCTGTCAACGATTCGCCTTCATCGCAAACAGGTGACGCAAAGCCAGAACAATTTGTCGTTCAAGGAGCTGGCAGCAGGTTTTCATTTCATTCGTCGGCAACAAGTCGTACTAGGCGCTCTACTGCTAGACTTATTTGCAGTGCTTCTGGGTGGTGCTGTCACGTTATTGCCCGTTTACGCGGAGGGCATTCTGAAAACCGGTCCAGAGGGACTTGGTTGGATGCGAGCCGCACCGGCCGTTGGCGCGTTGATCATGGCATTCATCATCGCTCATCGACCTCCGATGCGTCGAACGGGCATCGTGTTGCTGTGGTCGGTAGTTGGATTTGGAGTTGCGACGATCGTATTCGGCCTCTCAAAAATCTTCTGGTTGTCACTGCTGATGCTCTTCCTGACGGGTGCCTTTGACAATGTGAGTGTCGTGATACGCCATACACTGGTACAAACACTGACCCCTGATGAATTGCGAGGCCGCGTTTCCGCCGTAAACAGTATGTTCATCGGTGCCTCGAATGAACTCGGGGGCTTCGAATCCGGGATCGTGGCTCACTGGTTTGGCCCCGTATTTTCGGTTGTGAGTGGTGGCATTGGTACGATCGCCGTGGTGGCGATCACGGCAGTCAGCCTACCCAAGCTGCGTCGACAGGATCGATTAGAGCAAGATGCTGCCGAATAACGCCAGATCATAAGCAGGGGCGTTTGCGAAAGCCGGAGACTGCATCCCACCGGAGAGTCGGTTGCCAGCTTGCTCGGCATTCCTACAATGTGGCCTAGTAACAGCGAGTCCCTACTCGGATGGAAGAAATGACCTTGAAATACGATGCCGTTCTGTTTGTCTCATTTGGTGGGCCCGAAGGTCCGGATGATGTCATGCCTTTTCTCGAGAACGTTTTGCGTGGCCGCAATGTGCCCCGAGAACGCATGCTAGAGGTGGCTGAGCATTATAAGCACTTCGACGGAGTCAGCCCTATCAACGGCCAGAACCGAGCTCTCATCGAGGCATTAACGCAGGACCTGGCGACACACGGCCCTCAACTGCCAATCTACTGGGGCAATCGAAACTGGCATCCCATGTTGTCCGATACGCTTCAGCAGATGACCGATGACGGAGTGAAGCGGGCCTTGGCCTTCGTCACCTCGGCATTCAGCTGTTACTCGGGTTGTCGTCAATATCGAGAAGACATCATGCGAGCTCAAGAATCCGTTCGAGGGACTCCGCCCGCTGTCGACAAGATTCGCGTCTTCTTTAATCATCCCGAGTTTGTCGAAACGATGGCAGAAAAGATCCAGGAGGCCATTAGCAAACTCGGATCGCCGGATGACGAACAGGTTCAACTTGTCTTTACTGCTCACAGTATCCCCATGGGCATGTCGGAAAACAGTCGTTACGTTGAGCAACTTCGGGAAAGCTGCAAACTCGTAAGTGACCATCTAGATCTCCCCTATTGGGAGCTCGTCTACCAGAGTCGTAGTGGGCCACCGACTCAACCCTGGCTGGAACCTGATATCTGCGACTACCTGGAGAACTTTCACCAGGAGCAAACAGGGCGAAGCGTTGTGATTATTCCGATCGGCTTCATCTCCGATCATATGGAAGTTCTCTTCGACCTGGATACTGAAGCCCGCGAGCTCTGCGATCGTCTGGGGGTCCCGATGGAGCGAGCAGCAACAGCCGGCACTCATCCTCGGTTCGTCTCGATGATTCGTGAATTGATTGCGGAACGAGCGGAAGATCTTCCGGAACGTCGTTCGCTCGGCGAATACGGCCCGAGCCACGATGTCTGCCCCGAAGATTGCTGTCTATCAGGCCGCCGCGCGCGTCCTTCACGGCCGTCCACAGCATGAGACAGGCTTAAGAATTTTGAGTCTCTGATGTTTTTGGCGATATAATGAGGGATACGCTTTTGAAGAGGCGTCATCCGACTTTTCCGCTCATTTCTCGCCCCAACCAAGAGGCGTCTACCATGCCACAAGCCGTTGTGGACCCTGATGAACTGCGACAATTCGCTCGCAAGTTAAAAAAGTTCAACACCGATCTCCGTGATCGGCTCGCTTCCTTGAACAATGATGTGACAGCGCTATCTGCAACATGGCGTGACCAGGAACACAAGCGATTTTCTGAGCAATTCGATGAGCACATCAAAATGATCGGACGCTTCTTAGAGGTATCCGATCGCCATGTCCCCTACTTGGCTAAAAAAGCTGACCAAATCGACGAATACCTTCAATCTTGAGCGAGCCGATGAATCGCCAGGTCGATGTCACTTCCGTCGAGTCGTTACGACTTTTTCAACACGCTCTTAAGAGCTACGGCGAAACCGTCCAAGACATTGTCTCTATTCTCCAGATGGAAACACAGCGTGCTGTCGACTGGTTTGAACAGGATCGAATGTCCTATTGGCCTGCCGAGGTCCGACGGGCTCAAGATCAATTGACCGAGGCCAGGAACCAGTTGGAAATGAAACAACTCACAATTGACGGCTCCGATGCACCTTCCTGTTACGACGAGAAGAAAGCGGTTGAATCCGCCCACCAACGATTGCGATACGCAGAGGAACGCTTACAAAACAGTAAACATTGGCTCAGGATTGTGAAACATGACGTTGAAGAATTCCAAGGATTGATTTCGAAACTGGCAAGTCTCCCTGAAACGGACGTGCCGAAAGCCTGTGCATCACTCGGACGAATGTCAGCAGCCCTGGAAAAATACGCCCAACTGTCCCGCTCGCGACCAGCCGATTCGCAGCCATTTGAGGCAGATCCACCGCCTCCACCACGAGAACGAGGTAAAGAATGAAAGCGTGTGACCTAACATCGGGAACGGGACGTTTGCAGAAGGCGACCCGCGACCTCGTTCAACAGTGGGAAAAGACCAAGGAGTCCTGGCAGGATAGAACTCGACGTGAGTTTGAAGAACGGCATCTACAGCCCATCAATCCTAAGGTACGACTACTGCTATCACACGCAACGCAATTAATGGAGACGTTACAGAAGGCGGAGAGTGCATGTCGTGACGACATGCTTTCGAACCCGTGATATTCTAGGGTTCAGGTTTGGAAGCGAACACAGAGCGAGGCAAAAGCGATGAGACATGACGTTTCCACCGCTAGACAGCGTATTGAGGTCGAACATCTCTCACAGGCTGCTGCGCAGTTCTCACGGGAGACACACGCGCTCAACAAGAAACTCGACCGAGAAACCAATATTGCTGAACAAGAATTCAAAAACCAAACCTCTACACGCGATCACGAACATCAGGACGAACTTACCAGATTAGAAACCCTACTCACGGAAGAACTCGAAGCCTCGCGGCTCCAGTTCGAGAATCAAGTCGAACAGCTCAACCATGCCCGCAACCAGAAATCGGACGAGTCGTCTCGCCACCGCGCCGATGAGATCACCTCCAGCAAATCAGATCGTGAAGCGACGCTACTGCAACTGCGAGATTGCTTGAAGAACGATATCGAAGCGACCGAGGCGAAACTCAAACAGTTCCTCACCAAACGCCAAGCGGACCACGAACGACTTGAAGAGCTAATTGAATCGATACAAGACCAACTAGAAAGGCGGCAACTTTCCCTGCAAGAGATCGAACCTGAAAACCTCAAGTCGACTCAAAAAAGTTCAACGCAGATCAAAATTTTCAAGCAGGCTTATTCTAGGGCTGTACAACAAATCGGTGAAATTAATCAATGGCGAATGAATCACTTCGTCGATGGTTTCTCGGCCATTTCAGTGCCATTCATCGCAGCGGCCATCTTGGCTTACCCTGTCGGGACGGCAGTTTCGTTTGAGCCGATCCTTTGGATCCCCACAGTCTTGATTGCCACGATTGGGGTCACCGTTGTCTTCCGCCTCATCGCACAACGTTGGCTCACCTCGAAAACACAACAACAAGTTCCTAGTCTGTACGAAAAAATAGTGGAGGCAGCTACCTGCCTAGATCAAGCAACACTCGCCGCCAAAAAAGAAGCAAAGGCAGCGGCTGCGAGCCTCAAGGACGAGTACTCGCGACAAGTACGCGAGGTCGAAGAAGACGCAGCCCGACGCAATCTGAATGCGGAATCGAATTTCAACCGAACTCGAGACGAACTCGAGCATACATACCTGGAGCAACTCGAACTTACGGAGCGATCCTGGGAGCAGCAAACTGCGTCCATTCGCGCGAGGCTGGCACCTGAAATCGAACGTTGCAAGACTCAATACGCAACTCAGAGCCAAGCCCTCGAAAACGCTTATCGTGACCGACTTTCTGGGGCTCGCGAACGGCTGGCAACAGACACGGCAGTCGCCAGAAAGAGCTGGGAGAATTCACTCAATCGATTCCAGACCTTCCAAAAGCAAAATCAGGAAATGTCAGAGCGGCAACGACAGGAATGGTCACCCCTTCTCAATTTGAATAACGGGAATGAGTGGTCACCACCCTCCTCCGCGCCTTCGTTAATTCCGCTGGGCATGTATCACCTCCAGATTCCGCCGAATCAAGCGGACGCGAACTGGGAGTTACCCGCGGGACTAAGCTTTCCGGATCAAGCATCTCTGCTGTTAAAGGCTACCGACGAGGGTCGGACAGCTGCGATTGGCCTCCTTCAAAACGCGATGTTGCGAATGCTGATGGCGATCCCACCCGGCAAATTGCGTTTCACCATTTTCGATCCAACCGGCTTGGGCCAGAACTTCTCGGCCTTCATGCACCTTGCCGACTTCGACGACAGACTAATCAACAATCGAATCTGGACTGAAACTGGACACATCCAACAGCGTTTAGCGGATCTGACCGAACACATGGAGAACGTCATCCAGAAATATTTGCGGAACGAATACGCATCGATCCAGGAATACAACGATAGTGCTGGGGAGGTTGCCGAGCCATTTCGGGTTCTGGTCATTGCAAATTTTCCGACACATTTCTCGGAGGAGGCGATACGTCGTCTGGTTAGTATCGCCAACAGCGGTGCTCGCTGCGGCGTCTACACATTGATGAGCGTGGATATGAACGCTCAACTGCCGCGACATCTCCAACTGTCAGATCTTCAAACGCACGCCAATTGCCTGGAGTGGAAAGACGGAGCCTTCCACTGGGAAGACGAGACATTGGCCAGCTCAAGAATTGACCTCGATGAAACTCCCGATGACGAGCGAACGACGACGATCGTCAAATCGGTCGGTCGTCTTGCCGAAGACTCAAATCGAGTCGAAGTGCCATTCGCCGCCGTTACACCGCCGATTTCGGAATGGTGGTCCGCCGATTGCTCCGATGAACTGAAGATTCCCATCGGTCGCAGCGGCGCGACTCAGCAACTGTCAGTGCGACTGGGGCGAGGAACGTCCCAACACGTCCTCGTCTCCGGCAAAACCGGCTCCGGCAAGTCGACGCTACTGCATGCATTGATCACCAATGCTGCGATGATTTATTCCCCCGAGGAGCTTGAGTTTTATCTGATCGACTTCAAGAAGGGTGTCGAATTCAAACCGTACGCCGACCTGCAACTTCCTCACGCCCGTGTCGTGGCCATCGAAAGCGAACGCGAATTCGGCTTGAGCGTCCTCCAGAAGCTGGATGAAGAACTCCGCAAACGGGGTGATTTATTTCGAGCGGAAGGTGTCCAGTCCCTGGCGGCCTACCGTGAACGTCGCCCGGAAGCACCGCTCCCTCGCATCCTCTTTATCGTGGATGAATTCCAGGAATTCTTCGTAGCTGATGACAAGATCGCGCATCGCGCATCTTTGTTGCTCGATCGACTTGTTCGTCAAGGACGTGCATTCGGAATGCACCTGATCCTCGGATCGCAGACACTGGCTGGCGCTTACTCGTTGGCACGAAGCACCATCGGCCAAATGGCGGTAAGAATCGCTCTTCAGTGCAGCGCATCCGATGCTCACCTCATCCTAAGCGAGGAGAACACCGCTGCGAGACTACTTGGACGCCCAGGAGAAGCGATTTACAACGATGCCAACGGACTGCTAGAAGGCAATCACCCGTTTCAGGTCGTCTGGTTGCCCGACACGGAACGAAGTGACTATTTGAGCCGGATCGCAGAAAAGGCGAATCAATCGCCCAGGCCGTACTTACCATCCATCGTTTTCGAGGGCCACGCCGCAGCCGACCTCGCGGACAACCCCTGCCTCCAGGAGATGCTGACGCCTGACGCCCAACAAGATTTAGCTCGCGCCGGCCAAGCCTGGCTTGGTGCCGCTGTAGAAATCAAGGATCCAACGGCAGCTGTGTTCCGACCTCAAAGCGGAGCGAATCTGCTCATCGCAGGACAAAACCAGAGGCTCGCAAACGGCATACTGACCAGTGCCATCGTTAGCCTCATCGCTGGGCAGTCCCCCCAGGACACCGCCAAAGACGTCCGGACACAATTCGTCGTCTTGGACGGTGAGCATGACCAACCGGATCATGCCAGGCTTTCCGACCAACTGCAAACTCTGCAGCCTTTCGGGATAGATTTCTGCGGTCCACGTGATTCGGTCGAAAGAGTGAAATCCGTCCTGACGGAAGTGCGCAAGCGAGGCGAAGAAATCGACCAACGATTCAATCCATTCTTTTTACTGATTAACGATCTTGGACGATTCCGAGACCTCCAACCCAAAGCAGATGAATTTGGATTCAGTGGCTTCGGCGAAGAACAAACCGATGACCCGGGAAAATACCTTAGCGAGATTCTTCGTGAAGGCCCCGCGGTCGGTGTGCATACACTCGTCTGGGCCGACAACTATAACAACGTAACTCGGTGGTTCGATCGTTCCGTACTCAGAGACTTTGCTTATCGCGTCCTCTTCCAAATGAGCGCCACGGACTCAAGCAATCTGATGGACAGTGCCGCAGCCAGCCATCTCGGACCATACCGTGCCTTCTTCCACGATGACGATCGCGGTCAGCACGAGAAATTCCGACCTTACGGCGCACCGACTCCAGATTTGCTCGACGAAGTTGCGAGTTGGCTCAACCAGCGAACGGTGAATGACGCACAGGATGCGAGCCCGACCGGCGCCTGCAACACGCCAACAGAAAATCGGGGCTAACGCGGGCTATCTATTATCGCAGCCCACGTCCTAAGTTTTCTCAGACTGAAAACCTAATCAGCCGGTTAGACCATCAAAGAGTGGCGTGGAAAGATACCGTTCGCCAAGGCTACACATCACCGTCACGATGCGTTTGTCTTTAAATTCTGGTCGAGCGGCAACCTGAGCCGCCGCCCACATGTTTGCTCCAGAACTGATTCCGGCCATGATGCCTTCCTCTCGCCCCAACTTTTTACCCCAGGTAAAGGCATCCTCGTCATCA
>Ga0163179_10002626_pt1 | contig 12446 bp, 7 predicted proteins | sample AtlANTMetagenome_FD_109643 | JGI IMG/M metagenome (GOLD analysis project Ga0163179, IMG submission 109643) | Marine eukaryotic phytoplankton communities from the Atlantic Ocean - Atlantic ANT 2 Metagenome | ecosystem: Environmental > Aquatic > Marine > Oceanic | place: North Atlantic Ocean...
AATTTCTAAAAAATCTTCTGTACTATGCCAATCTTGTTCATGAGGCATCAGCAGAGCTAGATCCTTCGTCATTGATCCACTTTCAACTGTCTCAACGCATACTTTTTCCAACTTATCTGCAAATTCAATAAGTTGCTCATTCTCATCCAGCTTTCCACGATACTTAAGACCTCTTGACCAAGCAAATATAGAGGCTATAGGGTTCGTTGAAGTTTGCTTGCCTTCTTGATGCAATCTGTAATGTCTTGTGACTGTTCCATGTGCAGCTTCTGCTTCGATAGTTTTTCCATCTGGCGTCATTAATACACTTGTCATAAGTCCTAGTGAGCCAAATCCTTGAGCAACAGTATCTGATTGTACATCCCCATCGTAGTTTTTACATGCCCATACAAATTTTCCGTTCCATTTCAACGCAGATGCAACCATATCATCTATTAATCTATGCTCATAATCTAGATCGAGTGATTTAAATTTCTCAGCAAAGTCTTTTTCATATACCTCTTGAAAGAGATCTTTGAAACGACCGTCGTATTGTTTCAAAATAGTATTTTTAGTAGATAGATAAACAGGCCATTCACGCATCAATGCATAGTTCATGCAAGATTTTGCAAAGTCTCTGATCGACTCGTCTGTATTATACATCGCCATGGCAACGCCACTTGATTGAAATTCATAAACTTCTTTTTCGATTGGTTCCATATTCGGATCTTCGGGTGTCCATTTAATACTAAGTTTTCCTTTGCCAGGAACTTTAAAATCTGTCGCTTTGTATTGATCCCCAAATGCGTGCCTACCTACGACAATGGGGTCAGTCCATCCAGGCACAAGTCTAGGGACATTTTTACAAACAATCGGTTCCCTAAAAACTGTTCCACCAAGTATATTTCTTATAGTTCCATTTGGTGAGCGCCACATTTCCTTAAGTTTAAATTCTTCTACCCGATCTTCATCAGGAGTTATTGTGGCGCATTTAACTCCAACTCCGTATTTCTTTATGGCATTCGCAGAATCGACTGTAATTTTATCATTGGTTCTATCTCTGCTTTCAACTCCAAGATCGTAATAATCAAGTTCAATATCAAGATAGGGAAGTATGAGTTTATCTTTGATAAACTGCCAAATAATTCTTGTCATCTCATCACCATCTATCTCGACTAACGGTGTTTTAACTTTAATTTTCTTCACGGATTCTCAGTTCTTTTTCTAATTCTGAATGATTTTTGATTACCTTATATGCTTCTTTCATATTTTCACCAGCAAAATTGTTTTTGATCATGTGCTCTATCAATTCAACAAGAGGGTCCCAGAAATTTTCAAAATTATATATAAAAATTGGTTTATTATGAAGGTTCAGCTGTTTCCAAGACAGAACTTCAAAAAATTCCTCTAGAGTGCCGATACCACCTGGAAGAATAAGAAAGGAGTCGGCAGAATTATACATTTCAATCTTTCTTTCATGCATAGTATTGACAATTTTCACATTATTTTCACTTACGTTTTTTCGTTCAATATTAATGAGGTGTTCAGTTATCACTCCTTTTACTTCACCACCCGCCTGAGTAGCACTTTTGGATAGTTCACCCATTAGGCCCATATCACCTCCACCATATATAATTTTTAATTTTTCTTGAGCTAGGAGTTTGCCAATTTTAGAGACTTCGTCATTGAAAGTTTTACTGATTTTATTTGAAGAGCTACAATAAACAGCAATTGATTTCATATTTAATTTACTAAATTACTTTTAATATTTGGTATACCTCTGTAATTCTTAAATCTACTAAAAAAAACATTTAAGCTATTAGGCAAAGCCAGTAGGGCAGGCGTAACAAACAAAGTTGCAATGGTGGCAAATGAAAGACCAAAAACGATTGCCCAAGCTAAAGGCTCAACGAAATAGCTTTCTGCACTTTTATAGCTTATTGTTCTGTCAAATACATCAACGCTTATCTGCAATGCTGAGGGAAGTAGACCAAACACAGTTGTTATCGTTGTTAAAAAAATAGGTCTTATCCGACTTTTAGCAGCGGCAATGATTGCAACAAATCGATCACTTTCGTTCTTTTTAATTTTTCTATAACTATCTATTAAAATAATATTGTTATTAACAACTATCCCAGTACACGCAACAATTCCAAGCCCAGTCATTACGCCGCTGAATGGAAGCTGTAATACGAGTAGTCCAACAAATACCCCTGTCGTAGAAAGTACAATTGAAAAAAGTACTAAAAATGTGTGATAGAAATTATTGAATAAAGATATCAAAATTATAAACATAAGCAGCAATGCTGCAGCAAATGCTGATAATATGAATACTTGAGAAGATCTTGAGTCTTCTGCTTCTCCTATAAGGTTAACTTTAACGTCAATTGGAAGATTAGCTTGCGTCAACCAGTATTTTATTTTTCTTATTTGATCAGCTGTTTTATACCCTTCAGCAGTATTTGCATCTACCATCAATATTCTTGAGGAATCTTTCCGGCCAATAGAAAATATTTTTTTATTGGGCTCTTTCTCTATGAATCTTGAAATTGGCACAGAGCCAAAGTCAGTTTGTATAAATAAGTTTTCAACCTCATCAAGCGAACGCATATCCTCTGGTAAAAATAATTTAATATCTATTTCTTCATTCTTATTAATTGGTCTTAATGCGCCAATCTTTGCACCAGTTGTTGCTAGATTGATGATAGAGCCAATTTGTTGAATTGATATGTTGTATTTTCCAGTTTGTTTTCTATCAACCTTATATTCCCATTCTACACCAGTTATAGGGTATTTTATTTCAATATCTTTTACTTCTTTTGAGTTCGCCAATTTGTCTTTTATTATTTCTGCAACCTGTCTTAAAACAAATTTATTTGCTGAGGAGATTTCGATCTCGATGTCTTTTGGACCAACAATTGCTGAACTATAAGTATTCCCTGAAATCCTAGCTTCGTATCCACTAATCTTACTTAATTCATCTTGTATATCTTGTAGTACCAGATCACTATCAGGTCTTTCATCTTCTGGAATTAAATCAATCCACAGCCTGCCAACTATATCAGTTGGACTTTGATCAAAAAGCCAAATCCGGTTTCTATTTATTGTATTTGCAACGTAGTTTCCAATATAAGGGTTAGCCTCTACAACTTCTACGACTTCTTTTATATATTCGGCTGTTTCTGTGGGAGAGAAATTTCCTCGCGCCATAACTTCAACTCGAGCGTTTGTTGCTTTATCATTAGGAAAGAAAATAACACCATTATTATATTGGCTATAGATGAAAATAACCGACAGAAATGTGAAAATAGTTAAAAGCAAAACTATCAATGGACTTCTTATTGCTCTTGATACACTTCTTTCATAGACTCTGAGGAAATATCCTTCTTTTCTTTTGTTCTCATCAGACATTTGGGCCGTTTTTCTCTCTATCATTGATCCCATTGCTGGTAGGAAAATAAGAGAAACCACTAATGATGTTGATAGCACAACAATTACAGTCAATGGAATTACTCTTAGCCATTGACCAAGCATGTCAGGCCAAAATAATAATGGAAAGAAAGCTGCAATTGTTGTTAGTGAAGAAGCTACAATTGGCCAAAACATAGTATGAGAGGAATTAATATATGAATCTCTTCGACGAACTCCACGTTCTTGTTCTGAGCGCGCATATTCAGTTATCACAATTGGTCCATCTACTAGTAGTCCAACTGACAAGATGAGCCCAAAAACAGTCATTAAATTATAAGTCAGTCCCATAGAGTCCAGAATTAAGATGGAAAATAAGTATGTAGTTGGAATTGAGAGTCCCACAATAGTGCCACTTCTTATGCCTAGTGCCGCTATGACAATAATCATTACAAGAATGACTGCAGTTATGACTGTATTTTCTGAGGATTCAATTCTTTGCTCAACTTGCTCAGATTCATCGTCTATTATTTGTGTTTTGATATCAGGATGAAATTTTCCATCATTAATTCTAAGTACCTTTTTAACTGAATTATATGTATCAATAATATTGGTCCCAGCTTTTCTTGATATTTGCATGTTTAATGCAGTTTTACCGTTAACAATTACAATATTTTTTTTATCGTCATATGTTCTCTTAATTTCTGAAATATCATCAAGTTTTAATATAAATCCTTTATCCATTTTAATAGGGAGTTCACCTATTTCCCTATAGTTTTCATAAAGACCAGGAATTTTTATTGAATAATTAGCATCATCACTGACAAGTGTTCCAGCGGGTACAATATTATTATATTTTCTTAACGCCCCATAAACATCTGCAACATCAAGTTCATATTTGCGAAGAAGGGATGGATCGAGGGTAACTTTGACAATTTCGTCTCTTTTACCAACAATATCTACCTCAGTTACATTATTAATTTTTTCTAGCTGGTCTTTATAAGCGTTTGCAGTTTTTTCTAAAATATCATAGGGAACGTCACCATAAATACCAACATAAATATTTGAAAACATTGATGAATCATATTCTTTTACTTCAATAATTTCCATTTCTGCAGGAAGTTCTTCAGATGCGTCAGTAATTGTATTTCTTATGAGCTTAGATAAATTTTGAATTTTAGTATTAAGTTCAAAGGCAATCATGAAAGAGGCAATATTATCTTTTGATATTGAAACAATTTCATCAATATCCTGAAGCGACATCAATTTTCTCTCAAGCGGTTCAGTTATAAGTTTTTCTATTTCGCTTGATGACATTCCTTTGTATTCAACAATCAATGCTACTGTTTTAAGATCAATTTCTGGCATTTCTTCCTTTGGAAAAGTCACATAAGAAAGTACACCAAGCAAAACAATCATTAACAAGATTGTTGATATTGTTTTTTTTCTGAAAAGAATAGATGCTAGAATATTACGAAGCATTTTTTGTGGTAAATGAAAAAAGTTTACTATTATTTACATAACTGCGTACGTGTGAAGGCAAAATAAGCAAGCAAGGTGTGACGATTAATGTCAATATTGCTGAAAAACTCAAACCGTATACAATGCATTGTGCAAGCGATGTCCAAAAACCACTCACGTTTGAATCATACTCTATTGTTCTTGCTATTGGATCGATCCTATAATTCAATGCCAAAGGAATTAATCCCAGCATAGTTGTAATTGTAGTTAGAAAGATAGGCCTTAATCTTTGTGCGCATGCTTTAAGAACATTATTATAGACATCGTCCTTATTTTTGTTACTAACGAAATTGTATGCATCAATTAGAATAATATTATTATTAACAACAATTCCTGCCAATGAAACAATTCCAATACCATGTAATATAGCAGAGAATGCCTGATCAAATACTAGTAGTCCTAAATATACGCCTGCGGTACTTATTATAACCGCGGTAAGAATTATAAAGCATTGATAGAAACTATTGAATTGGGTTACTAGTAATGCTGCCATTATCAATACAGAAATTATAAATGCCTGTACGATAAATTTCATGGAGTCATTTTGCTCTTCATTTTCGCCTCCATAAGCAATGTCAACATTTGGTGGAAATGCTTGATCATCTGCCCAGCTACTTAACTTCTCCACAACCTCACCGGTTGAAGTGCCCTCAGTCACGTTTGCTTTAATGTACATAGCATTTCTTGCGTCCCATCTTCTAATAAAACTAACATTTTGCTTTGGCTTCTTCGTAAGGAAATTGCTAATAGGAACTTTACCAACAGACGATTCAATCATTACATTGTCAAGTTGATCAATTGATCTATCGCTTTCAGGGTACCTTACGTAGATCTCTAATTCTTCATCAATGTCATTTGGCCTATACTTGCCGATCATTATTCCTTCAGTGACCAATTTAATTGCCGTACCAATAGTAAAAATATCAACGCCAAATTGTGCAGCTTTTGGTTTATCAATGGTCAGCTCCCAATCTACTAATGGAATAGGTAGAGTATCCTCAATGCTTATTAACTCATCAAGATTGTCAATATAGTCTCTTAACGACTTAGTCACTGGAACCAAAATGTCACTCGTTGGTCCAGTTATTCTTATTTCTAAATCTTTGCCTACAGGTGGCCCGCCTGTTTCTTCAATGACTTCATACTTAATGCCGCTAATATTACTAAGTTCATTTCTTAAATCGTCCATTATTTTATGTCCATTTTTCCTTTTGCCTCGCTCAATGAACTCAAAGTAAGCTGTTGCAATTAAATCTTCAGAAGATCCACCGCCTGAAGGCCCAACACTACTAAATTGCCCAGTCTGTAAAAAATAACTTTTGATGCCGTACTGATTTATCATCGCATCTTCCACTTCTTGCGCTAGATCATTTACCTCCTCGACAGATAAGTTTCCTCTTGCGTAGACTTTGACAACTCCAAAGTAAGGGTCATTAGAAGTAAAAAATACCATACCTTTACCGAAGTTTGAGTAAGTTGCTATAATGCCAAAAATAACAAAAAATATTAACGATAGGGTAATAATGGGTCTTTTAATGACGTAGCTTAATATATTTACATATTTTCCTACATATCCGGTTAGTTCTTTGAGATTGATTCCTTGATCAGAACCAAGGCTACGATAAACATCAGCTGATGCATTTGAAGGCTTACCAAATACACTTCCTATTACCGGAACAAACATTAAGCTAAAAACCAATGCGATAGACAAGACAATAAAGATTGTGAGTGGAAGTACGGACATAAACTGACCAGATACACCGGGCCAGAAGAAAAGTGGGGCAAATACGGCTAGGGTTGTTGCAGATGAAGCAACTATAGGCCAGAACATTCTTTTTGCTGAATAGACATATGCCTCCTGCTTACTAAATCCTTCAAGCATTTTTCTATCAGCTAACTCAACCACTACAAGAGAGCCATCAATAAGCATTCCTAATGCAACTAATATGCCAAACATGACCATGAAGTTATAATTGTAGCCCAGTGCGTACATAACGAATATTGTAATTAAGATTGAAACTGGAATACCTGAACCAACTATTAAAGAGGATCTGATTCCAAGGGCAATCATAGTGACTAATAAAACTACTACTGTAGCTAAAATAATATTACCTTGAAGCGAGTCGACGTTATCTGAAATATAACTTCGAGTATCCATGACATAATTAAAACTTACATCTGAGGAAACTTTAGATTTATATTTATCAACAATTCTCTCAACCTCATCTATAGTCTCAATAACATTTTCACCTCTAGCTTTTTTAATAAGAAGAGAAACGCCAATTTCGCCATTAACTTTAGTATAGTTTTCTCTATCTCTAAAATTTCTCTTTAATTCAGAAATATCGGATAATAACACGGAGCTGTTATCCGTTGATCTTATTGGCAGTTCATAAACATCTCTTGCAGTTTCAAATAAACCTGGAACATTTACAGAGAATTGACCCTGAGCAGTTTTAATTTCACCCGCTGTTACTACTTGATTATTATTTGCAACTGAGCTTATTATTTCCATGAAGGACATATTATAACTCTCAAGCTGGGTTCTATTAATTACAGCTTCAAGTTGTTCTTTTCTTCCACCAACCATTTCTGCTTCAAATATTGCAGGAATTAGCTCAACATCTTTTTTTATTTCACGAGCAAGGTCCAATATAAATCTCTCTGAGGCTGATTTTGAGCTTATTGAAAGTATAATTGTTGGATCTTCAGTAACTGATACTTCCCTCACCATCGGATCGTTCGCTTCGTCAGGGAACTTAACTTTTGCGTCATTAACAGCATCTCTAACCTTGTCTAGAGATTTCTTCATAGTTTCAGCAGCATCAAATTTGACAATAACGGCAGCAAAATTTTCAAGAGCAAAGCCCTGAAGTTCATCAATGCCTTCGATACTTCTCACCTCATCTTCTATTGGTTTAAGCAGAAGTCTCTCAGCATCTTCTGGTGATATGCCAGGAAGTGAAACGCCTACATAAACTACTGGTATTGTAATTTCTGGTCTGTTCTCAATTGGAATATTCATTCTTCCAATAATCCCAGCAAAAATAAGCACTAATAGAAGTGCAAGAGCTGTTCTTTTTCTATCAACTAAGAAATCTACCACTTAAACTAAATCTCACTCAATTGAACGTTAACATTTTGGCCGTTTATTACATATTCTTGACCTACAGTTATAATAGTCACTTCATCCGGCAATCCTGATACCCATAAGCCATCAAGCCCATCTTCTATGATTTGAATAAGAAGAAATTTAACTATTTCATTTTCAACTATTTTTATTCCCAATTCGCCTTCATCATTCAGTGATAGTAAATAAGATGGTATTAGGTGGGCTTTAACTTTATTCAATGGCACCCTCATCTCTGCAGTAAGTCCTTCAAGAATATTTCCATCTTTATTTAGTACTGTTGCTTCTACCTTGTATGTACGTGTGCTTGGATTAGCACTTTTGCTAATGAAGTTAATTTTCCCTTCAATAGTCTCTCCATTCAACATCTTGACACTTACTTTTTGATCAATTGACAATTGTGCAACATTCTTTTCTGTAACTTCACCTGTTACTTTCATCGGATCAAGTTGCATTATTTTTGCACATGGGGTTGCAGGAGTAATTAAATCACCGACTTCAACAAAAACATCTTCAACATATCCATCAAATGGAGCAACAACTCTAATGTTATCAAGTTCATTTTGCGCCATCTCAACTCGTGCTATAGCAGATTTCAGAGCAGCCTCAGCTGTGGCTACAGCATTTTCTGATCTGTAACCCTCATTTGCAAGTGTTTGGATTGCATCAAATTGTAATTGAGCTTTATTTTTGTTTGCGTTCGCTTCATTTAATCCAGCTAGTCTGTTTTCTTTATCGAGTAAACAAATGAGCTCACCTGCTGTCACGTTTTGTCCTGGATTTATTACCATTGAAATATTAGAGGACGTTTTTGGCTTAATCATAACAACTTTATCTGCCTCAGTTCTTCCACGTACTGTGAGATAATATGTTTTATCTTGGGATGAAAATTCACTGGCCCTGACAGTGATCTTCTCAACTGTTTCACTATTCGCTATTATTTCAGATGAGCTAGTTTCGTCTGAAGAAAACAAGCCCGAAACTATCCACGCAAAAACAAGAATAAATATTACAATTGCTGAGACGATATTGATTGGGATTTTTTTAAACATACTAATTCAGCTTTCCTCTATTTTTTTCCATATAATTTAAACCACTTTCAATTAGGGCTGTTGCCAGGCCTCTAATAAAGGCAACAGATTTTTCATTTCTAAGAGCCTGAAGATCTGATGGAACTGGACCGTCATATTTAAATTGTTCCAGTTTCTGCCTTAGAAATAAAACTCTTTCATTAAATACTGTGTCTAAAGTTTCTTGAGGCAGATATTTTGCAAATAATAAAAGTAAAAAGAATTCTGATTTGATTTGATCACCAAAATTGCCTGAACGTATATAGGCTGAGGCATCTCCTAATAAATTATCCTTCATTAAGTCCTTTCCTTTTTTAGTGATTGTATAAACTTTTTTATCTGGCTTTTTGCTTTGAGATAATTGCTTACATGAAACATATTTTTCATCCTGGAGTTTATTTAAAGTTGGATAAATAGTTCCAAAGCTTAAGCTGTAAAAATCTGATAAAGGGCCTTCAAACATTTGTTTAATTTCATAACCTGATCTTGGGCCCAAAGAAAGTAAGCCTAAACATAAAGTATCTTTTTGCATATTAATTAACCTCTAAATTTTCAAAATTAAGTAATCCTGCTAAATACATAATTTGAGTTTTAACTATTTCCCTATCTTTCTGCTTGTTAAAATAATTAATCTCTGAGTTAAGCAGTGCTTGCCTTGCAATTAAAACATCAAGAACACTTCTTTCACCAACTTCTTGCTCAATCACAGTACCTTTATATGCAGTTTGATTGGCATTATACGTTAGCTCAGCAGCTTTTATCGTTTGTTCTGAAATTTTATATTTGTCCCAGATATTTTCTGAGAGAATAACAGTTTCATTTTGCGTTTTCTGTAAAAGTATTAACTGCGTATTTTTAACTTCTTTTGCCTTGCGGACATTAGATAGCGATTTTCCAGCCGTAAAGATTGGCCAATTAAGAGTAGCTTTAATTTCTTCATTTGTGAGCTCATCTATCTCTGCTGAAAATTCATCTAATTCAGATTTAGTAGCAGTAAGACTTAGTTGAGGATAATATGCTGAACGTGCTACTCCTACATTAGCATTCATTATTTTCAAATTTACTTCCGCCATCCTTATTGAGTAATTATTAGCGATTAATATTTCTTTAAATTCACTAAATGAGCTTGGTATGTCAGCATTAATTTCTGAAAATATTAAATTTTTTGCATCAACACCAACTAAGTCAAAGAATGAATTTTTTAAATTTTTAAGAATTATTTCAGAATCTAATAAATCAATCTTTGCATTATTTAAGAAAGCCTCGGCCTGAGCAACATCAGTTTTGGAGGTGAGGCCAACTTCGTATTCTTTAATTGTTGCATTTGATCTTTCGGCAACAGACTCAAGATTGTCCTTGTACGACTTAACTGATTTTTCAGCAATAAGGACATTATAGTAGGCTTCAATCGTCTCTAAAATTATGTCCTGAGTAACTTTCTTCTCATTAAGTCTTTTCAGATTTAGAGATTCTTTTGTCGAAATTGAATTGTAAAAGCGACTAAAACCACTGAATAAATTTTGAGATAAGATTATTGATTTACTGCTTGGAGCTAATTCGTAATCACTCCCTATAATTCCTGATTGAGTTTTAAGGCTTGAGTATTCATTTTCTGATATATTGGCGTTAAGACTAATTGAAGGTAAGTAATTTGATTTTGATTGGAAATAATCTTCTTCAGCAATATCTACTGAATTAGCTTCCATTTTAAGCAGTAGGTTATTTGCCAAAGATTCACTAATTGCATCATTTAGACTCAATGCTCCAGCACTACTCGTTGATAATAAAGTCATTATGATCGCAAGATACTTAAAAAATCTCATATAAAAAAAATCCATTATAAAAAGGGTATCTATATCAGCTTGATATATATAATCAATACCTATATCAAAGTGATATATTGGTAATTAGCTATATTTCAAGTATTATGTATTTATTGTTAAATAATTGAAAAATAACAACTTTATGAAAATAAAGAATAAATCATTCAAAGATAAAAATAAGAAATGGCTTAAAAGGCATGTAGATGATGAATTTGTGCAGAAGTCTATTAGTGATAACTATAGATCCAGGGCTGCTTACAAGTTAGTTGAAATTATTGAAAAATATAAAATTTTAAATGAGGCTGAAAATGTAATTGATCTTGGTTCAGCGCCTGGAAGTTGGTGCCAAGTACTTAAAAATCATGGGAAAAGTCTAAATTCAATAATTGCCGTAGATATCCTGGAAATGGAAGAAATTAAAGGCGTTACTTTTTATAGATCAGACTTTTTATCTCCCGAATTCGAAAAAATCTCTAAAACTATAGGTGAATTTGATCTAGTGCTTTCTGATATCTCGCCCAACTTGTCAGGCAATAAAGTGTCTGATTTTCTTCTTTCCAAGGATTTAGTTGAGAATGCATTAAGTTATTCACTTCAGAATCTTAATACTAATGGCCATTTTGTGGCTAAGTATTTCAGAACAGGTGATATTTCAGACGTACTCACTATATGTAAAAGGAATTTTCATAAAGTTACTTCATTTAAGCCAAAATCAAGTAGGAAAAATTCAAGTGAAATTTATTTAGTTTGCCTTAGAAAAAAATAACACCTTGATTGACATAATTTGTTAAATAATTTAATCATCAGAGATGGAGCGCTCCACTATTCAGAAATCCCTTTCATTTGATGATGTTTTAATAAAGCCTGCGCGCTCGTCTATTCTGCCAACTGAGGTCCAATCACATACATCTATAACTTCAAATATTAAACTTGGCATACCATTAATCTCTTCGGCAATGGACACTGTCACAGAATATAAGTTAGCTATCGCTATTGCTCAATCTGGTGGGCTAGGGATACTCCATAAAAATATGCCTATAGACGATCAAGCACAAAATGTTGCAAAAGTAAAAAAGTTTGAAACTGGCATGGTAATTGATCCTGTAACCATAGCACCTGAAGCCACTCTATCAGATGCTTTAGATCTAATGAAAGAGCATCAGATTTCTGGTGTCCCTGTAGTAGATAGTAACGATAAATTGCTTGGCATTTTAACGAATAGAGATGTGCGTTTCGCAACTAATATGTCTCAAAAAATTAGTGAGTTAATGACAAGTGAAAATTTGATTACTGTAAAAGAGGGAATCTCTAGTGATGATGCCCAAAAACTCCTACATGCCCATAGAATTGAAAAACTAATCGTTGTTGACGATAATAGAAAGTGCATTGGCTTAATCACAGTGAAAGATATCGAAAAAAGTCAATTGAACCCTCACGCCTCTAAGGATGCCAAAGGTAGGCTGTTAGTAGGTTCTGCAATAGGCGTTGGAATAGAAGCAATTAATAGGGCTGAGC
>Ga0163179_10002627_pt1 | contig 12441 bp, 15 predicted proteins | sample AtlANTMetagenome_FD_109643 | JGI IMG/M metagenome (GOLD analysis project Ga0163179, IMG submission 109643) | Marine eukaryotic phytoplankton communities from the Atlantic Ocean - Atlantic ANT 2 Metagenome | ecosystem: Environmental > Aquatic > Marine > Oceanic | place: North Atlantic Ocean...
CACGCTTTCAAGTACTTCCCTGGGCACTGAATAATTGCACGACCCACTGCCTCCGCGCGGTTGAGTCAGCGACATCAAGCCCATGGGATCATCCAGAAGACTTGTCGAGGCAAGCACCTCGATGATCGGGGTTGTTCGGCTATCCACAGCCAACTCGACTGCTCCGACAATTGCCGCAGCACGCCCCATATTTTGATGCGCCTCTAAGTGGAGCCGAAAGCAATCCGCGGCAGGAAGTGCTCCTGGATCCAACAACAGCACCCAGCGTCCTTCACTACACGCTAGCGCTGTCTCAATACCTTCACACACATCCAATTCAAACGGCCGACCTGTATCCACCACCGATTCGACGTCGTCGATGCTGTTCTCACAGGCAAGAAGCACATGGAACGCATCGGATGGAAGATCCTGAAGGGCAATCCAATCTAAACTCCGCTCAAGTGTGTCTGTCTCACAGACACGCAAGATTACGCTCAATACCGGCGCTTCTTCATTCAACGGCTCATCCACACCAGCCACACCCATCAAACAAAGCAATTCCAGCGCCATTTGGTCATCTGGACGTCTATGTAGGACACCCCGCAGACACTCTGTCGCTGCATGTGGTCGCTCCAAAGCGTACATGACCTGGGCGAGATTCAATCGTGCATCTACTGCATCAGGCTCTAAGGCAAGCGCAACCTGCAGTGCACTGGCGGCCTGGTCATGCTCACCCATGGCATGAAGCGTCACGCCAAGATTCGTCCATGCAGCAACAAGACCGACATCTATCTCCAAGGCCTCCACGAAAAGTCCCTGAGCGTCCTCGATTGCGCCCAGCAAAAATGCATCTTCCCCGAACCGCACAGCCTCTTGAGCGTCCGTATGCCCCTGCGGGGTCCCAACAGACTCAATTTGATCCAATAGATTTCGCGCATGAATCTCGGCAGACAAACGCTGAATCAAGTGTTCGCGATGAGCCCCGATACACCGGCCTGGCAGGGTACGTACCGTTGAAATCATTGCCGCAGCATCGGTTCGCCGCGCCAAACGAGCGCAAACAAGTGCAGCAATGGCCCACGCATCCACACAGCGCTCCGTCAAGAATGGATCCAACTCCTTCAGGACTGTGTCGTACTCTCCAAAGTACACCAGGGTTTCCAGACGTCCCAAGACGGCTGCCTCGTGTTTGCTGTTTTCATTCAAGGCTTGATCGAAACACTGTAGCGCTTGTTCAAACTCACCCCGCAACAGATACACCGTGCCCAATTCAGTCCGGGCGGCGTAGGAGGTCGCACCAGGCAAAACCTCTTCCACATAGACGCGTCCCCGCTTGCTCAAGGCAGCCTGGAGCACCTCATCAATCTCACTGAGTTCCTCTCGGGCAGGTCGAGGCCCTAAAGCTGCCAGAAGCGCATTGCCGAGTAAAAGATCAAAGTTGGGGTGGGTCTCACCCCAGCTACGTGCAATCCGAAGGGTTTCTACCGCGTCGTCTGCTCGACCTTGCGTCAACAACAAATACGTCCGCAAGCTTGTGGTTGTAACCACAGAAGGCAACAGACTATCGTCCTCCATGGTCTCCAGAGCATTCAAGAGATCCGACCAAGCTCTCTCCACCTCATGGTGAGCTCGCTCGCCCTCTTCGGCTCTCAACAACTCTCGCACCAAATAGGTTCGTGCCACAGAGTCAGTCGGCTCCAACGCGCACCGGCGCTCGAGGAGACGCAGATTACGACGATCTTTGTCCCGAGCACTTCGCACCTCTACCGTGGCTCCATAATGGACAATCGGTGCCTCCAGCATCGCGATTGTCTTTTCACCCGCAAGCCACGTGGCCACATTCTCATGCACCACGCCTTCCCACCTCAAGTCCAAGCTGCGGCGAAACAAACGCGGCAACAAAACAGGCTCGCCGAGCTGCGCCTCACCTTCCAACACCTCCGCAATGCTCGCATCCATTCGGCTCGCGTTGAACAGTGGAAGAAGTCCACAATCAAAACTGTCCTTCTCCACCCCATCACGAATCGCTGTGAGTGCCCCCGGCGCAAGCCGCTCATCCGCGTCAAGAACAAGAACCCAATCACCGGTCACATGTGCCAATGCCGCATTACGAGCAGCTGAAAAATCATCCTGCCAGAAATGTTCCACAACCAGAGCGCCAGCCGCTTCTGCGACCTGCCGCGTGCGGTCTGTACTACCGGTGTCGACAACAATCATCTCATCGACCACACCGTGAACCGATTCCAATGCACCGCGAATCAAGCGCTCTTCATCACGGGCAATCAGACATAAACTGATTTTCGGCATCTATGGACTCCAATTCAAAATAGACCCCACGCAGGGTCCCAGAGGTGGGAGTCACGGTACGGTCTCCATTCGGGCAAGCTTTAGTCAGATTCCAACAAAAGTTCGTTTTCACGTGCCTACGATCCAGACCCATCCATACACACCACCTTAAACCTCCGGTACAATCCGTAGTGTGGAAGAGACACGCATCGACAAGTGGCTTTGGGCTGCACGCATGTTCAAAACTCGCTCACAGTCCAACAAGGCCTGCGCTGCGGGTCATGTGCGCATCAATCAAAGCACTGCAAAATCGGCCCAAAAAGTACGTGCGGGGGATTGGGTAGAGGTCCTGACGCCTGCTCGTCTACGTATTTTGGAGGTCATCGCACTGGCCGACAAGCGGGGGCCTGCGGCTATCGCACAGACACTTTACCGGGATCACACCCCTCCTGATCCCCCCAAAGAAGATCCCCTCATCAAACGCGAAAGAGGTAGTGGACGACCAAGTAAAAAAGAACGGCGCAGCCTCCGCAGATTGCGTGGTCGTTAGACCTGGTCATCAACTTTCTCGTGGTTACCTAATACCTATGAACGAAACGATTCCCGATAAGCTTGTGCTGTACGATGGTGTGTGCGGTCTCTGTGAGAGATTCGTTCAATTCACGCTCAAAAGAGACCACCAAAAAGCCTTTCTATTCGCGCCGCTCCAAGGAGAGACTGCTGAACGGGTTCGTGCAGCTTACCCCCAGCTTCCGTCCACCCTTAGTACAGTCGGCTACGTCTCCAACGGAACTCTTCTTTTGCGTTCCCGTGCTGTATTCGCCATCTGGCGGGAACTCGGCGGCGGATGGAAGATGCTCGCGTTCTTTCGCTTCCTGCCCGCATTCCTCACGGATATCGGCTACCGATTCGTCGCCGCGATTCGTTACAAAATCTGGGGTAAAAAAGAGCTTTGCGATATCCCGGAACACGCGGATGCTCAGCGCTTTCTTCCTTAGTAAACCGGCCTAATCAAACCGATTCAATTGAAAGCTTCGCGACCTGCAATCCTCTGGCACCTGCTGTGGAAAGCGATCCCCAGGCACCGGTTTCGAGCAAAACAGCACCCGAAGCTCCACGGACTTTTCCGTCGCCGGCAATTGATAGACATACGGCAGTGACTGTTCTCCAGATTCAACGAACATCGTTCGGTCTGCGTCGGGAAATAGCCGTTCCCCCGTACGCACATCCCCCATCACCACATGACCAGTGCCTTTGGCCTGCACTGCAAATACGATGCGATCACTCGCAAAGACGGAATGACCCGAATCGATACGCCGTTCGACACCACTCAATCCACGTGCAGACGCCTCAAGCAGCACGCCCTCAGGCTGTCCCACAAGCGCCATCTGATCAATTTGAGCTGACGAATCCGGCGACACACTTGGAGGGCTTTGCGCCGTTCGATTCGACACCGCCATGACAATCAACATGAGCGCAACCACCACCAAAATTGGAAGCCCATAAATCCAGGTATTGGCCCGCTTGGGTGCTTCGAAAGGACCCATTCTTTCCGCGTAGTTCCTGACATCATCAAGAACGACCACACCGCCAAGATACGGCAGATTGGCGAGCTGATCCCCAAAGTTCAACTCCGCGCGATGCACCGCCGAGAGCTGCAAGTCGCGCTCCAGCAACGTTCGCTCTTGATCCGAGAGATCCTCCGGACGCATTCCGAGCCAGTTTTGCTGCATCAGTCCTCCATCCGTTGGTAATCACGCAACAGTCTTCGGGCGTAAGAGAGTTGACCGGGGACCTGATGCTCGCGCATGTCCAGAAGAGCAGCGAGTTCCGACGGATTAAGTCGATGCGCGTAATACAGAAGAAGGCATGCCCGATGACCATCTGGGATCTGGCTGAGAGCTACCTCCAGGCGCCATCGCGACTCCCCGCGCACCGCTGCTTCCTCTGGTGATCCGGGGCGCCCGCCACCGAAGGCCGGCGTCGGCTCTGAGTGACGATCCGAAAGTCTCTTTTTAGCGATCCCGCAAAGCGTATGCACCTGCTCGAAGAGCAATAGGCGGAATCTGCCACGCAGTTTAGGTTTCAGGTCATACAGACGAGCAAAAGTCTCGACTACAATCTGTTCTGACATCCCGAGATCACGAACCATGCGCCACGCATACGCACCCACTTGTTCCCGATACCGCTCCACAAGCCAAAGAAAGGAGACATCATCTTCTCTCAAGAAATTCTGCCAAAGCGCTTCGTCGGACGAGTCTTCTGTGACTTTCTCGATTGGCGAAATATTCATCCCTCTCCCATAGGTGCTTACGCCAGTATTTTCTCACATCTTCACTGCGTTGGCGATTTGACCGCGCCAAAGATCAGGCGCTAGGGTGTAACAATGCCTCGACATATCCTGATTCTCTTGTTCTTCTCTGCATGTTCGGGCCGCCATTTAGGTGGTTTCGACCACTTCACGGAGGTGTGCGTCGAGGGCCAGACCTTCACCCAGATTGAGATTGGTAACAAAGAATGGAGTTGCGATACTCCACCTGGAGACAATGGCCAGTTGCGCTTAGCACTCCAGCCAAACCAAATCCTCTCCGTCCCTCTTACGCTCCAGATACCCGATGCGGTCACAGGAGAATGGTGTCCCGAGACAGGTAAGCCTTGCCTGGAAATCGAAAGTGGCGAATTAACACTCACTGCCTTTGAAGAAGGAATTGCCACCAACGGTAGCTACCGTTTTCAACTGATCGATGGCTCCACTTTAGAAGGACCAGTAGCTGCCCAATATTGCGAACCAACCGCTCCTTGCACAAACCAATAGAGCGCAATCACCCGACCGCTTAGCCGAGGATGTGGCGTAAAAAGCGGTGGGTAAATCCATGGCCCGGGCGCACCACTTCGATACGCCCCTGAAACCGCACGCCCCCCAGAGCGAGGTCACCGACAAAGTCGAGCGCTTTATGTCGAACCACCTCTCGCTCACCGCGCAACCCCTCCGGATTCAGCACCGCCGTCTCGCCCCAAACGACCGCATTCTGTAGGCTGCCACCCTGAATGAGCCCGGCACGCCGTAACGCAGACAACTCTTCCTCAAATCCAAATGTCCGCGCCCACGCCAAATCGTGTTGGTAGTCCTCTGGGCCAAGATGAATCTCCAATTCCTCCACACCGATCGCAGGATGCGGAAAGTCCACCTGTACCGACAACGTCAAACCGGCCACCGAACTCGGCATCCACGTCAAAACCGACTTGCCATGCTTAAAACTTCCGGTCTCCTCAAAGACATGCACACAGCGCTCAACGTCCTGAGAAACCACGCCCACATCGGAAATCGACCGCACCCAATCCTGCGCGGAACCATCGCACACCGGCAATTCCTCCGAGTCCAGCACAATCAACGCATTGTCCACCCCCATGCCATACAAGGCAGAAAGCAGATGTTCCGGCGTAGAGACACGTACTTCTTCGCGGCACAATCGAGCAGCCATGTGACTCTCCGCCACCCATTCCCACGTCGCCGGCACGGCGGGCTGCCCATCTAAATCAGTCCGAACAAACACAAAGCCCGTATTTGGATCCGCCGGCTTGACCCGACAAGTGACACTTCGACCGGTATGCAGCCCCACGCCTGACTGCACAAACTCACCCCCAAGGGTCTGCTGAAAAACCATGGTCACAATCTATTGTTGCGAGGGTCCTGGGAGCCCTTCCACACGACTCCCCTTCTCGATTTCCAAATCACTAAAGCGTCCCCGATTCACCTCCAAGGCATACATGGCGGGACGAATAGAAGAAACCGTTGCCTGACTGAAGGGCACAAGATCCGCGATCCGTAGCACTTCTCCGTTTTTCGATAAAAACGCTATCGACAACGGTAAAGGCGTGTTCTTCATCCAAAACGAACGGGGCTGCTCATCCGGGTAAACAAAAAGCATCCCCCGATTTTTACCGAGCTTCTCACGGTACATCAAACCCCGATTCCGCTCGCTCTCGGTGTCCGCGATCTCAACCTGGAAACGATGCCCATCCACTTGAAGTGAGAGCAAGTTTTCCGAGTCTGCAGTCGTTCCCCAGCCTAAACTCGCGCACCCCCACATCGCCCAAAACATGACCACTAAAAAAGCTCCTTTTGATGTTTTGGAGCGCGAGGAATGGGTAGCTCCATGTGTGCATACCCTGAACTCGTCAAGATTCGGCCTCGTGGGGTGCGCTGCACCAAGCCACGCATGATGAGAAAGGGCTCATACACCTCTTCAATCGTATGCGGTTCCTCACCAATTGCAGCCGCGAGGTTCGATAGGCCCACAGGCCCTCCATCAAACTTATTGGCAATAGCATCCAAAATCCGGCGGTCCATCCCATCCAGACCCTCTGAATCGACCTCTAATCGTGCGAGGGAGACTCGAGCGATTTCCTCATCAATGGTGCCATCTCCTTCTACCTCCGCAAAGTCGCGCACCCGCTTCAACAAACGATTGGCGATTCGCGGTGTGCCTCGGCTTCTTTGGGCAAGTTCTCGAGACCCTTCTTTGGTCACCGAAATGCCCAGCCGCTGTGCCGAACGCTGAAGAATGAGGTCCAACTCTTGTACTTCATAGAAATCGAGCGTGCACTGGATTCCAAAGCGAGCCCTCAGTGGAGCGGTCAAGAGTCCCATACGGGTCGTGGCCCCCACCAAGGTAAACGGGGGAACCGGCAGCTTTACAGATTGAGCACCAGGACCCGTTCCCAACACCACATCAATCTGAAAATCCTCCATCGCTGGATACAAAATCTCTTCCACAGCGCGATGTAAGCGATGAATCTCATCAATGAACAACACCTCGCGGGGCTGTAAGCTGTTGAGGATTGCCGCTAAATCTCCACTGCGCTCCATCGTCGGTCCAGAAGCAGTGCGCATCGGGACGCCCAACTCCTCCGCGACAATAAAGGCCATAGAGGTCTTTCCCAGTCCCGGAGGGCCAGCCAGCAGAACGTGGTCCATGGCTTCACCACGGGCCAGTGCAGCGCGAATATATACGCGCAGGTTCTCTTTCACCCGCTCCTGTCCGACATATTCGTCGAGATTTTTTGGGCGCAGCGCCGGGTCAATGGTTTCAGGCAACACATCCGTTTCATGGGGGTCCACAACGCGATTCATCCCACGCCTCCGGACAGGATTTTCAGCGAGGCCGACAAGCGCTCCTCTAAGGACGCTTGCAGCAACTGTTGCTCTGCCAACCCAGCGAGAGCCCTATCAATTTCGGTTTTCCGATAGCCAAGTTGCGCCAATGCCAACGGCAGTGGATCGGAGGTTGAACCAGCACTTGAAACAGGGCCACTGTGCGCCACATCAAATGCCATGGGAAGCTTCCCTTTGAGCTCCAAAGAGACGCGCCGAGCGGTTTTGGGACCGATTCCCGGCGCCGAGGCGATCACCGAAATGTTCTCACTCTCAACCGCTTGGGCCAACTCCCGTAAGCTCAACGTCCCCAATAAAGCGACGGCTGCCTTAGGCCCCACCCCGGACACACTCAACAGCACCTCAAAGGCGTCACGATCCGATTTGTCTTGAAAACCAAAGAGACGAATATCGTCCTCTCGCACCTGAGTGGATATGGCGAAGATGACTTCTCCTTCTTGCTGACTGGCAGCATCCAGTTGTCGAATTCCTAGCTCGACCTGGTAGCCAACGCCTCCAACGTCCACCACGACGTAGCCTGGTCCTCGATCCACAATTTCGCCTCGTAAACGCCCGATCATCCCAATGCCCCCATCGCAGCATGATGGTGAGCATGCGCATGATGCGTGATCGCGATCGCCACTGCATCCACCGCATCATGTGGCCCAGGCACCTCCTGCCCGAGCAACATCTTCACCACCCGTGAAACCTGATTTTTGTCTGCCCGACCCGATCCTGTCACGGATTTTTTGACGGTCATGGCGTTGTATTCAAAAAGCGGAACATTGGCCTGGGACGCAGCAAGCAGCGCAACACCTCGGGCCTGCCCCAATTTCAATGCCGACTCACTCGACTTGTGGCGAAAGATAGCCTCAATCGCAACCGACTCCGGTTGATGCACCTGAATCTGAGCCACTAGTCCATCATAAATTGCAGCCAGTCGCTGCTCCATCGGCTCCGATGATTTGGTACGGATCGCCCCCGCAGCCACCAAGACATAGCGGCCGCGGATTTTATCCACGAGGCCGGAGCCAGTGGAACCACAGCCAGGATCAATTCCAAGTACGAGCATGAAGCGCAATGAATCAAGAAGAGGGAGAAAGGATGTTCAGTATAACCGACTCTACTGACAGCTAATCGTATCCCCTTCACATTCAAACCAAGCTTCCATTGCAAAACAACTCTCTGGCTGCTCGCAATTGCCTTTGGACAGCACCTGGATCTGCTTTGCATGGGCCCATGTACAGCGCTCTACAAACTCTGTCTGCAGCTCCACATTCTCCTGAACAGGAATATTCTCAAGACAAAAAGTACCGTCCCCAAATGTGTTTGATTCATCAAACGGACTGCAGGTGTTCAAATCAACGGCGCGAATGACCGCATTGGGGTAGGCCCGGTTGTTGAAATCGCGCAACTGTCCCCGGATACACCCGGTCACCTTCACCGATTCGGTCTCCGTGTCACCCGACGGAAGCGCACGCCCAGTATCCGCTGCCTGGTCCTTTACATCCGTCCCATCTGCACCACAGGCCCAGAGCAACGGTAGAAATAAAAGAAAACGTCCCATGCTGTGATCATGCACCTGCTTTTTGTTTCTGCCAATGCCCTTTTCGAATCTGCGCGATAGAATCCACCACATGTCGAGCAGAAACACAGGGCTATTCGTGCCCGGACACATTGACCAAGAATCCCTCACCGACCTCTCCATCGATGGAATTCGCATCGGTCACGGCGTGCGAAAAAGAAAAAAGTACAGTCATATCGGCGTGCCGATTCTCGAAGAATCCGGGTGCTCTCTCTTTGACACTACAGAAGCACCCAACGCAGATGACCTCGTGCATCGCATCCTTCAGCGGCTCTCCACAACACACAAAAAAGCGGTCCTACTGTTCTGCGACGATGAGCGCGGTGCAGGTGGACACGTACTTTTCGAACAAGGTCAAATGACTGGACGCGACATTGTAGACGGCCGTGGCTACACCCCGGTACGACGCGACCTTACAGCGGAAGATGCCCTCGAAAACTTGGACAGCAGTGACTGGGTCTGGCCGCTCATTGCCGAAGCACTCGAAGCGGGCTCCAAGTCTTTGGTTGGTCTCGGCATTCATGATGACGACGACATCGAGCAACTCATCGTCAACGCCGGCTCATTGGCCCCCGAAGACTACACGCCACCGAACCGCTCTACCTCCACTAGCACACAATCGCAGGTCCGTGGTCGTGGAGAACGGGTCGGCCGCCTTCTGAGTGGTCTCAGAAAACGGTTGAAGCGCTAATGCGCCAAAAAAAACGCGAGCCGCTTAAAAAAGCGGCTCGTCGGTCACACCGGACCAAGAGAGCGTTACACGCTATTTCTTGGGCTTGGGCTGCGGCCGAGGTGATGGACGCCACTGCATGATTTGCCTCCAAGGAAAAAGCACTGTGCGAAGCCCTCGGGAGAGTCCCGACGACACTCTGATCATGTGCCGTCATTGGCCAACTGTCAAGTTGCCTTTGTTTCTCTTTTCGCTAATGTGAAGAACATGGCCCTTAAAGACGCACATTTTTTTTCATCCGATTTGGCATCACTACCCGTGGGGCCGCCCTACGCGTGCGCCGATTTATCACCTTGGGCAGGAAAAGCCTTCCAAATGACGCCTACCGATAATCGCCTGCAAATCATTCACGATGGTGGCGCCACGGACTCGCCACCTTTGGACAATTTGGTAGGAATGGTCAAGTCTTGGCAAGACCACCCCGAATGGCTCGATTTTCTCTGCCCCGATGCGCCCAACTACAACGAAAAAAAGTTGGAGCGTGATCTATACCTACACCATTGGGCGAGTTGGATACCCACTGCGGGGCATGTACTCGACCTTGGGGGTGGAGTCGGCCGTTTTACCACCTGGCTCTTGGACCAAGGGCTCTCTGTAGACCTCGTCGATCCAGACTTACGTTCCCTCTGGCGAGCCCTCCAGCACGCAGCAGGTCGCGCAGGGAAAATCGACCTCCACTGGAGCACCGGGGAATCCATGCCCGACATCGGCCCTTTTGATGCCGTGATCGCTGCAGAAGTGCTGTGCTATGTCGAAGATCCCAAAGCTGTGCTCGACCGGATTGCACACTGCTTGAAACCCAATGCCCCCCTTCTTCTGTCCGTGGAGGCTCGATGGGGATGGGCTCAATCCTTGGATGCAGCACCCGGAACTCTTCCCGCACTTCTGACAGATGGAATTGTGCATGTTCCAGGCGATCGATGGATTCGCACCTACACCCAAGCAGAATTGTTTGAGCTTCTCTCGGACTGGGAAGTCGCCATGATTGCCCCAACCCACTACGCCAGTTCGGGGCCTTTTGAAGCCGCAGCAGGCTCTCTATCTCTCGATGAACTGCTTGTAGTAGAGGAAGCCTTGCGTCGACGCGATGAAACAAAACATCTCAATCGTGCTTGGATGGCAGTGGCACGCAAGCCCGTTGACGGGTAGGCTCTTCATCTATGCGCGTCATGATCGTCCAACCCCCGCGCTGCTACTGGCCTTTCACCTCTGAGGGTGACAACTTCCTGTTGCAGCAAGCCTTACCCGCCCTCGGTGCGGCCGCACGCCGTGCAGGTCACGACGTCAAAGTACTCGACTGCATGCCCCTCAAAATGGGCTGGAAGACTCTGTACGAAGAGGTCAAGTCCTTCAAACCCCATGTGATCGGGTGCGGAGAAAACCACGCGCTATATGCCAAAGAGGCAATGCGGTTCTTCAGGCTATGCCGCGAAGCCGCTCCGGAAGCCCTCACCATCGCAGGTGGTGGACACTTCTCAAATCTCGCCGATCGCTATGCGCCACACCCCGACGTCGACTTGATTGTCGTTGGCGAAGGCGAGGAGACCCTTGTGGAACTCCTCGAAAAAGCCGAAGACGACGATCCAAACTGGCGTGATGTGGACGGGCTTGTTTTCGCCGAAGACAACGACATCATTCGAAATCATCCGCGTCGCCTCGTGTCGAACCTCGATGATTTGGCCATGCCTGCCTACGACATGATGCCCATGCATCTCTATGGGAAATCACGCTACCTCTTCTCTCCAGGTGGCGCGACACTGCACCACTCCCGCGGATGTGTCTCCAAATGCAGCTTCTGTGCATGGTGGACCACAATGGCCGATCGTCGCTATGACGCCGATGGCAATACCAAGCTCACCCCACGCTGGCGCACCAAGTCTGTCGACCGAATGATGGATGAGGTGGAGTTGCTCTACCACAAGTATGGAAAGCGCTCCTATGTCTGGGTGGATGAATCTTGGAACATTGACCCACGCTTCAATCAAGCCTTCTCAGAGCGCATGATCAAATCGGGAATGAAGACAAAGTGGATGACCTTCATGCGGGCAGACTGCATTGTGCGAGACGTGAAGAAGGGCATCTTGGCCGACCAAGTCAAAGCGGGGCTATCCCACATCCTCATTGGTGTGGAGAGAGCGGAAGACGACAACCTGACCGAGTTGGACAAGCGGTTCTATACCGGTGGTGTCGCAGAGCAGGCCATTCGCATCTTCAAGGAAAAATACCCTGAGGTCTTTATTCAAGCGACCTTCATTGTCGGCGTGAAAAACGAGAATCAGGACACGTTGGCCAAGCAAGTCGAACTCGCACAGCGCTTAGACGTAGACTTTCCCGCATTCCATCCCATCACACCGGTACCCGGCACACCGATTTTCGATGAAGCCTTAGCGACTGGAAAGATCACGATGGATGAATTCGACGAGTTCGACTGGCTCACCCCAGTTCTTGACTCGGATTACCTTTCGCGCCACGAAATTGCAGAAGAACTCTACCGAATGAACAAAAAGGTCGTGAACACAAAGTGGTTGATGAGAGGCCTCACCTCCAAAGTCGACTACAAGCGGGACATGTATATTTGGTTCGCAAAAGTCTCGGCCTCGATGGCCTACGATGCGATAAAGAAGCGCATCAATCCGTTCAATGTGGGACACTACCAGCAGCTGGTCAAACCAGCCTGGTACGACAACTAAGCTAAGAGCATCATGG
>Ga0163179_10002628_pt1 | contig 12441 bp, 11 predicted proteins | sample AtlANTMetagenome_FD_109643 | JGI IMG/M metagenome (GOLD analysis project Ga0163179, IMG submission 109643) | Marine eukaryotic phytoplankton communities from the Atlantic Ocean - Atlantic ANT 2 Metagenome | ecosystem: Environmental > Aquatic > Marine > Oceanic | place: North Atlantic Ocean...
CGATGGTATTATGTACGTCTTCAAGCACGGCAAGGAGATGGAGCTGCTCGCGGAAATCGAGCACGACGATGGTACGAAGCTTCGCACGACTCCGGTCGCAGCTAATGGTCGCTTATATTACATGACCGAAAATCCCACGAATTTGTGGGTGATCGAAGATGGCGCCGGTCGCAACTAGGCTGTATTACAAGTTTGTTTGAATTGGAGAGTTTGTATGTCTCGTCTATTCCTTTGTTTGGCATTATTGCTCGGGCCTGTCGTTGGAGCACAGGGACATGAATTGCCGAATGGCCAGATCGAGCGTCATGTCCAGGTGAGTGTGAAGCCAGATCGCGTTCTGGTGGAGTATTCCCTGGCGATGAACAATGCGACTTTGGAGGCTGAGTTGCGTGAGCGAGCGGAACATCCAGCAGAGTCGATGGACGCTATGTGGAAGCAGTATCAGGAGGTGATCCTTCCATCACTCGCTGAGTGCTTGCATCTCTCCATCGCTGGAGAGGACATTCCCTTACAGCCAATTCGGGCAGGGTATTCCGGATTTAGCCACCGTAAATTGACGTGCCTTTTGACAGCGGATGTTGTGCTCACCCGGCAGCCTCAAAGGATCGTGGTGACTGATCGGAACTTTGGGGACTCGCCTGGCAATTATCGGATCGCGGTGAAGCCGCGGTCCGGTGTGGAGATGAAAAACTCGAGCGTTCCCGCTACGATCTCGCGAGCAAAGCCGATCATACTGGCGCAGCTTACCAAGCCGCAGCAAGATGTGGTCTCTCGGGCTCAGGGAGAGTTTGCGTTGACTGCCGTAAAGAAACACGAGCTCATCTCGTGGAAGACGAGGCAGCTGTCGCCAGACTTTTACGGTGAAGGCGCTTTCTTTGGCGACTTCAACCAGGATGGAGCGGTCGACGTTGTGTCGGGGCCGTTTTGGTATCAGGGACCGGGATTTTCGAAGAAGCATGAATATCGGCCCGCAAAACAATACGATCCTGTAGGGTATTCCGACAACTTCCTCACGTTTGTTCACGACTTCAACAGCGACGGTTGGGATGACATACTCATTGTTGGTTGGCCAGGCTATAAAGAAGATCACGAACACGTTTGGTATGAAAATCCACAGGGCAAAGAGGGTGCCTGGTCAAGGCATGAAGTCTTTCAGGAAGTGGACAACGAATCGCCCGCCTTTGGCAATCTGGTGGGGGATGAAAAACCAGAACTCATTTTTCATTTCAAAGGCCAGCTTGGTTGGGCGGCACCTGATCCTGAAGATCCCACCAGGCCGTGGGCTTTTCATCCAATCTCCGAAGACCTCAAGCTCACTCGCTATGCTCATGGACTTGGTTTCGGAGACATTAACGGTGACGGGCGACCTGATTTCGTGCAATCCAAGGGGTGGTGGGAACAGCCTGAGTCTCTCGATGGTGATCCGCTGTGGAAACATCATCCTTGGCCCTTTGAACTGGATGGTGCGCAGATGCTCGTCTACGACGTAGATGGAGATGGGGATAATGATATCGTGACCGCGATCGCCTCTCACAAATACGGTATCGCATGGTTGGAGCACACAAAGACCGACAAGGGATCGATCGATTTTAAGATGCATCGCTTCATAAACGAGAAGCCAGAGGAAAATCGATACGGCGTAAAGTTCTCACAACCGCATGCGTTAGATGCGGCCGATATGAACGGTGACGGGCTGACTGATTTTGTCGTCGGTAAGCGTTTTTGGGCGCACGGTCCCAACGGAGATCCAGAGCCTAATGCGGCGGCTGTGACCTACTGGTTCGAACTCAAACGCGGAGTCAAAGGGGTTCCGGGCGGCATTGATTTTGTTCCTCACCTTATTCACGATGATTCCGGCGTCGGTACTCAGGTGGCAGCTGGTGATCTCAACGGCGATGGCTTGCCTGACGTGATTTCAGGGAACAAGAAGGGCACTCACATCCATCTGCAAGTGCGAGAAAAAGTGAGCGAACAGGAATGGCAAGCGGCTCAGCCGAAGGTTTTAAACTGAATAAGTAGAGACTTGCCACTTTTGTTGAGGCTGGCAACGGCGTAGCTTCCACAAGCTGTCTTGCTTTCGGCGAAATGTTTGGAGTGGACACTCGTCGGTTTCAAGAGGGGGCTGCAGATCCGTTCGATTCAAGAGGGATTAATGCGGAAGCCGCGCCCCGCCTGCAGCAATCCCCTTTGACGGAACACGTCGCTCGACGAAGGGGCCATTGGTGCGCACAGCTGAGTTAGGGCGTGAGGTAAATGCGATCCCCGCTGTCGGTGCAATACTCAGGCGGATGTCGAACTTTCCCCCCAAGGGCGATTTTAAAAACAGCAATCAGTACTTTCGAGTCACGTAACTATCGGGCCAAGGGTCGGGGAATTCTCCGCCAGACTGCCAGTGTTCGATTTCATCTTCTGTGAGAAAGCATTGCCTGAGCGATTCAACAAACCAGTCAACCTGCGACTTGTCGCCAATCACGGTTAGCTGGCAGCGACGATCACCAAAACGTCCCTTCTCGTTGGCCAACCTCTCTTGAAGTGCCTCAGTTTCCATTTCATCCAGGCCATTGTCTTCATCTTCGAGGATGCCCGCGCGCCAATAGCCAATGAGTTGCAAGCTGATGCCAGCTGCCGCCTGATTCCAAAGCAACGATACATTGTCACGGCTTGAAAGATAGAAAAATCCTTTGCTTCGATAGATTTGCTGGCCGAGATGTGTGTTGCAAGTATCCCACAAGCGTTGTGGGTGAAACGGACGATCATCTTCAATCACTCGGGTTGCCAGATTGTAGGGCCTCTCGTCATGATTTTCTGCTTCAATAACCGGTTTGAGTTCTTGGATTAATTGTTCCACTCGGTGATAGTCATACTCGGGCATTTCCAGTGCATCGTCGATGGGTAGGTTACCCCAAGGCACAGAAACGACAGAAACCAACGGGTTGAGTGCATGAATTGATTCAGCAATGGTCTGTAATTTGTATTGCTCAATTCGATCGACCTTGGTCAGTAACAGATGGCTGCAGAACATGATCTGCTCCACCAGTAAATTCGTAGTGTCCCTGTGTTGAGTCTGCAGGTTGCGTTGCAAGGTAGGAACAATCTGTTGTCCGGAGCTGAAATCCTGGTCGATCATTGCAGCGTCGACAAGCGTCAAGACACCTGTTAATTTGAGCTGTTGCTGTTCGCTGAAAAACTCAATGAGTGGCAGCGGATGACAACTGCCCGATGTTTCGATGATCAGCAAATCAGGCGGACTGTCAGCCAATATTGTATCGAGTGCGAGCCGAAGCTTTTCAATTCCCTTCTGGCTGCTTAGCACACAGGAGTGGATAGACTGGAATCTGCTGTCTTGCTTATCGAAGAACTCTGTCTGGGCAACGATGAGGCCGTCAACATCTAACTCACTCATGTCATTGACGATGACACCGACGGACAGTTTTTCTTTGTGAGACTGGATAAGCAGGCTCTTTAAAAGAGTTGTCTTGCCCGATCCGAGAAACCCATTAAGGATTATTACGGGAATTGTGGTTGCTGGCTTGGCTGACTTTTGTTCGTTGATATCATCACCCGTCAATTTACTGATGGTAGATCCAGCGGTCGTGTCTGCTGTACGACTCCGTCTTCAAGAACCCACATGCGGGATTTATTTTTTGGGTCCACATTTTATCTGAGATGTGAACGGTATCCGCAAAACTTTACCGTTATCAAAAGGGCACTGAATCTTGTTGCTTCGAGATAACCCACGTTGGTGATCACCGGGTTTGATTCCTGTTCTTGGAAGATACACGTGCAATTATATTGCATCAAGATCCGAAGTGATCACGGGTAGACGTTCGCTCAGGCTTTGGGGGCCCGGGATTGATCCACGGAGAATCTGTCCATGCTTCCGTCGCTCTTTGTTGCGTTGGGGAACTTCACTTCTTCGGTCGGAATGCTTTAAGCCGAGCCTCATCAGTTTCCAAGAAAGGGCCTTCGATCAGGTCGATGCAGTAGGGAATTGCTGGGAAAACTGCGTCCAGGCATTCGCAGATCGCCTTTGGTTGGCCTGGAAGGTTGACGATCAGCGCATGGGTGCGAATGGCTGCGGTTTGGCGCGAGAGAATCGCGGTTGGCACTGCCTTGAGCGAAACCTGTCGCATCAGTTCCCCAAAGCCGGGCATCAACTTGTCCGCAACAGCTTCAGTTGCTTCGGGCGTCACGTCGCGTTTGCTGGGGCCAGTCCCTCCCGTGGTGATGACCAAGCAACATCCGTCGTCGTCGCACATTCGGATCAGGGTCGTTTCGATCGCCTTTTGGTCATCGGGGATGATCTCTGCAATCGCTTGCCAGGGAGACGTGAGGACCTCATTCAGGTACTGCTGGATTGCCGGTCCGCCTCGATCTTCATATTCGCCTTTGCTGGCCCGATCGGAAACGGTCAAAATACCAATGCGTGCAACTGCGTTCGGATTCATGACGGATGCTCGGGGCTAAGATTGGAATTTATCCGCGTCAACATAGGCGTCGATCACAGCTTGTTCGCCGTCGATACCCGTGCGCGAATTGCCGTGTTCCATACCAAGCACTCCATCGAACTTGCGCGAATGGATGTACTTAAAAACATTGCGGTAGTTGATCTCCCCTGTTCCCGGCTCTTTGCGTCCTGGATTGTCGCCGCATTGGAAGTAACCAATTTCATCCCAACATTGGTCGATGTTAGGAATCAGGTTCCCTTCCGTGATCTGCTGGTGATAGATGTCAAATAGGATCTTGCAGGATGGGCTGTTAACAGCTTTGCAGATTGCATAGGCCTGCGGGGAGCCTTGCAAGAAAGTTCCGCCATGATTGGCGTACCAGTTGAGCGGTTCGAGCACCATGACAAGATTGTGGGGTTCGAGGATGTCTGAGCATCGTCTCAGTAACTCAATCACATTTGCAGTTTGGTACCCCATGGCGAGTCGATCACTTCCCGTTTCATCGACATTGCCAGGAACCACTGTCATCCACTTCGCATTCACTCTCTTTGCGACCTCGACGGAATTTCGAATGTCTTTTAGAACGGTATCCCAGACATCCTTGTCCTTGCGGGCAAAGGTGAGCTTCCCGATGGATCCGTGAGCCACGAATACACCCATCTGAAGACCCTTTTGTGACATCGTCCGGGCGATCTTCTCCTGCAATTCGACCGGGCGGCTCTTCATGCCATTGTCTTCCCATGCAGTAAAACCCTGGTCGGAGGCGAACTTGAGCTGGTCGATCAGATCGTCACCGGCCGAATGCTTGAACATGTTGAAGTGAGGGGCATACTTCAGCTTGAAACTGTGTTTTTCGGCAGCTTTTGGTCCTGCGACGACCGCAGTGGGAGCCACTGTAGCGGCAGTCGCGGCACCGATCGCTGCGCTTGCTTTAAGAAATTCACGACGTCTCATGGTGAGGATCCTGGTTGTGAAGGGCAGTTTGTTTTGGGGATTTATTCTTCGGCCGGTTCGTACGTCACTTTGTTGACGTCCACTCGGAGTTCGTCGAGTCGCTCGGAGACGTCCTCGGGCATGTCTTCTTGATAGCGACCACCGATCTGTTCGGCAAGAAATTCTTCGATCTCGGCATACATCGCCATACGATTCACGGGTTTGGCAAAGCCGTGACCCTCATCATCCGCCAGAAGGTAGCTGACTTTGTGCCCCTGATCTCGTAATGCGATGACAATCTGGTCGGCCTCCGCTTGCTTCACTCTTGGATCATTCGCTCCTTGAATAATAAGTAGAGGCCTAGAGATCTTGTGCGCACTGAACAGAGGGCTCGCTTCTCGGATTCGCTGCTGGCCTTCTTCTGTACTTGGGTCTCCGACCATGCCATACAGGAAGGCTCGCCCTGCTTCCCAGTAAGGAGGGATTGATTCAAGTAACGTGAAGATGTTACTGGGCCCAACGATATCGACTCCGCAGGCGTAAAGTTCAGGTGTAAACGCAAGTCCCGCCAGTGTTGCATATCCGCCGTAGCTGCCGCCCATGATCGCCACGCGATCGGGGTCAGCAATGCCTTGCTTGATCAAGTGTTTGACGCCCCATGTAATGTCATCCTGCATCAGTTTTCCCCATTGCAGGTCGCCCGCATTCAGGAACTGCTTGCCGTATCCGCCACTAGCGCGAAAGTTTGGCTGTAGGACGGCATAGCCGCGGTTGGCCAGGAATTGAACCAGAGCGCTGTATCCCCAAGAGTCACGTGGACCTTTTGGGCCGCCGTGTACCAAGACGACAACCGGTAAATTCTTCGCCTCGACTCCCGCAGGTACCGTGAGGTAAGCAGGGATTTCCAGGCCGTCGCTGCTGGCGTAGCGAATCGGAGTCATCGGGGCCAGGTGTTCTTCGACGTCCTTAAGTTCCGGGCGAGGCGTATATTGATGAATTAATTTTCGCTCCGGTGCATCGAAGTACCAGGCTTCAGCGGCATACTTGTCGCCGTGCACAGCAATCAGAAACTTGCTGTAGTCATTGGTTGCACTCTGGAACGCAATTTCGCGACCAGGAAACTTCTGCTGTAGGAACTTGTAATTCGCCTCCCAGTCTTTGTCTCGCCAGTGATATTGAGTCTTATCGTCGGTGTAGGATGTGGAGATGATCTCGCGAGTGTTTCGGTCCATTCGCAAGCCGCCGAAATCAACTCGCTCATTCGGGTCGCTTTCCAGGAGTTCCAATTCCCCGGTTTGGGGGTTCATCTTGAAGAGTGTCAGCAGATCCAAGTCACCCTTGTTGGTGACCAGGTAAAGATTCTCATTTTTCGGATCCCATCCTCGGACCATCGCGTCCTCCGTGACCGAAGTCTCATAGATCGGGACCAGCTTATCGCCGTCTTTACGCAACAGCGTTGTGTTACCGGCAGGATCGGTTCGGCTCAGTAAACGAAGATTATCATCCCAGTCAAATTCATAACCGGTGATGCGATCGTCGTTCTGATAGACCAGCTTTAAATCGCCTGTGGAGATTTCCAGTTGATAAAGATCGTGCCAAGCCTTGTCTCGATTGTTCAGTCCCACCCAAAGTAGATCCGGGTTTTTCTGACTCGCATGCATGATTCTCGCGGTGACATCTTTCAGCGGGGTCAGGTTTCGCGACTCGGGTGTCTCTTGGCCATCGGCAGGTTTGGCGCTAGGATCCACAGCGAACAGATTCATGTTCTCGTCGCCGTCGGAATCTTTTACATACAGAATGTATTTGCCGTCGTCGGTCCACGTGTATCCATATAAAGGTCGCTTGCTGTCCGTCAACGGGCGAGCTTTGTCAAAAGGCTCTGCAAACTCTTTGACCCAGACATTCATGATGCCCTGATAGGGTTTCATGAACGAAATGAATCTGCCATCGGGACTCAACTGCCCGCCCGCAATCTGGGGATTACCAAAAAAAAGATCTCGATCGAGTAAGGGCGAATTGGTCTCGGCGTTGCATTCGTTCATCTGGGAAAAGCCCAAGCTAGTGATCACACAGCTGACCGACAGAGTCGTCAGTAGATATGCAGCAAGTGTACGGTTCATGGAAAGATCTCATGGAAAGGAAGAGGAATCAAGGTCTTTGACTGTTCGAACTCAGCCGACATCATACCAACATTGCCAAACTGTGGTAATCGATGGGCGTCAGGCAGTGACGGAGCTCGACCTGGGCAGTTCGATTCATCTCATTTCACTCGCAGGGTCTGCTCGATGGACGGCATGTTTTTCGGGATCTCCTGGGTTACGTCGCCGGTGGCAGCCCATTCCGTGCCTCGCTGAAGCGTGACGGCGAAGCCAACACAATTGATTTGTTGGACGTTGTCACCCAGGACCGTATGGAATACACGTCCTTGACCGTACTTGATCGTGAAGAGTACGGGCTCATTTTCGCCAGTTCCTCCCGTTTCCTTGTCCGAATAGGCTGTGGCCAGCAATGTCATATTCTCAGCCGGGCCGCGAAGCCGATCATAGAGTTCATCTGACACGTGTCGCCACTTGAGCGGTAAGCCATTTGTAATCGGGTGCTTCGCGTTGATCGTCTCAACGATGTACTCGTGTTGCCGGCCGTGGCTACCGCCACGCCCCGGAGTCATGTCGCGGACGACCTTCCCATCGCGGTAGCGAATATAGGGCCCGTCCTTTTCATTGCGGCCGCCCCAACCGCCGAGCCCGATGATGGCGTTGTATTCTTTCCAATTAGGAAACGAGTTGTTGGCTGCATGGTAGATCACTAGGCCACCGCCATTTCGCACGTAATCAACAAAGCTTGCTTGTGTCTCCTGTGACCAATCAGCTCCGTTGTAGTTCATCACGACCACGTCGAAGTCAGCAAACTTCGGCTGGAATTGAGCGATGTCGCTGCCTGTCGTTGCAACGGCGACTGTGAAGAGCCCAGTCTGTTCCAAATACTCTTGCAAAACGGGCGTCGTGGCCTTCCAGTTATGGTTGTTTTGACCATCGACAATTAAGGCCTTCATTTTCGTCTCATCGGCATTTACCACGCCGACGAACAGGAGGGCAAAACAAACGGTGCAAAATCGTGTCATTCTTCTTGTCCTTTCATGAGTTGTGCTCTCGCCGCTGAGCCCAGGGGCGAAGGCCTGCCGATACCTGACGCATTGCCTGTCTTTCAGCAGGGGCAGGGGAGATGGCTGAGTATAGATTTACATGCATTCTAGTTGCAAGTGCGTGTCAATTGCGAAAGCGCGATGCGATTGATGCTGGTCTGGTCAAGCAGAAATGATGCTCTCTTCAAGTCAGAGATGGCTGCGAGGGTGACCTGCGACCAGTGAGGGTAGTGCTCTGGGCGATGAAAGGGGAATTTCAGCGAAGAATCGGTTCCGCAGCTAGATCCACTTGAGACCATTGGGCCGGCTTCCTGGCCGTTCCCGGGGCTGACTTGATTGGCAAGAGGATTCGAGCGAAACTAGCGAGATAAGGTGATATTGCCTCGACTGCCACGAAAAGAGAAATCCAATGAGCGCACCAACGACCATTCTCAGACTCTCCATCTTTCTAACAACGCTGGCAAGCGTTGCTCAGGCTCAGAACACCGTTAACTTTCCTCAGATTGGCCGTATCGACCGATTTGACGCATCGCTCGACAAACTCATTCCGGAGGACGCCGTGGTCGAGGTTCTTTGCGGCGGGTTTGAGTGGGCAGAGGGTCCGGTTTGGGTCCCGGAAAAGGAAAATAAGTTTGGGGGTTTTGTTCTGTTTTCGGATATCCCTCACAACGCCGTCATGAAATGGCAAGAGGGCGTCGGGGTCTCGGTGTATATGAAGCCCGCTGGTTATACAGGAGTCGCTGATTATGGTCGCGAGCCTGGCAGTAACGGGTTAGCTCTCGACGCGGCTGGACAACTCGTGCTGTGCGAACACGGTGACCGACGGGTTTCGCTCCTCACCAAGGGGGGCGGCAAGGTGACGCTTGCAGATCGGTGGAACGGCAAACGTTTCAATAGTCCCAATGATTTGGCTATACGTCGGAATGGCGAAGTTTTTTTTACGGATCCAATTTATGGGCTCCCTCAAAGAGCGAATGATCCATTGCGAGAGATAGATTTTTGCGGTGTCTATCGCTTGCAAAAGGATGGTAAGGTTACGCTCCAATTCAAGGATATATCTCGGCCAAACGGGATCGCTTTCTCGCCGGACGAGAAGATTCTCTACGTGGCGAATAGCGACGGCGGTGATCCAGTGTGGCGTGCATTTCCTGTGCAGGAAGATGGCAACCTCGGATCCCCCAAGGCGTTTTTTGACTCGTCCAAAGACGATCGCATTCCGCGTGGCGGGGGTGATGGCTTGAAGGTCGATGTACGCGGTAATGTTTTTGCGACAGGGGCCGGTGGCGTACTCGTGATTTCACCGAGTGGCAAGTTACTTGGTCGTATTGTTACCGGCGAAAGTATTGCAAACGTGGGATGGGGAAACGATGGTAGCGTACTCTATCTGACTTCGGATATGTATCTTTGTCGGATCAAGACGCTGACCAAGGGTGATAAGTTTGAATGAATGTCGGTTCGGACAACGCATCCTACGATCGCTCGAGGCAGAATCGAGTTCAGCTGAAACGCGTCTGACGCATGGGCAGCGATCGAATTGACGGCACAAGCAGCGTTTGCTGCTGTCTGCACCGCGGGTGACTAATTAGGTGCCAGCGGAAATTGCCTCATCCACACTCAAGTTCCATTTTGGGAATGGATCTGGAAAGTTGCTCCAGGTTTTTGCTGCAGCCGCGTATTCTGCTTCGGTGAGTAAGCATTCCTGAAGCGAATCGTAGATGTCGATTTCATCCATATCGATGCCAATGAAGACTAATTCTTGTCGGCAGTCACCGACTTCCGAATGCCATTTGCGTTTGAGTTCCTCTTCGAAGGCAGGTGATTTCGGCCAGTGTTCGTGCGGGAGGTGCGCCCACCAAAAGCCGCCGAACTCGAGACGCGCCACACGCCCTGCCTGTGACCAGACGCCGATCTTTTCCAGTCGACTCGCAAGCCAGAAGAAGCCTTTGCTTCGCAATACCCCATTCCATTCTTGGCTGAGTCGATCGTAGAAACGCTGTGGATGAAAGGGGCGTCGGGCACGATATATAAAGTTATTGACGCCATACTCTTCTGCTTCACTAGCGGCATCACCCCGCAATATAAGTTGCCAGCCCTTGCTCTGTTTCGCAATCTCAAAATCAAAGCGTCGCGTCCGCATGATTTGCGGTGGATCGACTTTGCCGAACGACGTCTGCAATTTGAGAGCGTGAGGATTGAGTTGCTCGACAAAGCCTTCGATCGTCGCCAGTGCCGCTTGGTCAATGAGATCCGTTTTATTCAGGACGATCACATTTGCAAATTCGACCTGTTCCGTCAGGAGATCGGCGATCGTGCGCGAGTCGTCCTCCGTTGCTGCCTGGTCGATGCTCTTTAGATCCTTGCCGATTCTGAGATCTTCCAGGAAGTTGGCCGCATCAACCACGGTGACCATCGTATCCAATTCGGCCACTTCTGAGAGCGGCGATCCATCGCCCAGGGCGAATGTAAAGGTATCCGCGACCGGAGCAGGCTCGGAAATGCCTGTTGATTCAATCAGCAAATAATCAAAACGGCCCTCCGTAGCCAATGCTGCGACCTCCGCGAGGAGATCCTCGCGGAGTGTACAACAGATGCATCCGTTCGTCATTTCAACCAGTTTTTCTTCCGTACGACTCAATGCCGCATCGCCGCCGACGATTAGTTGAGCATCGATGTTGACCTCGCTCATGTCGTTGACAATCACGGCGACGCGCATTCCAGACCGATTGGCCAGCACGTGGTTAAGGAGCGTGGTTTTGCCCGCTCCGAGGAATCCGGACAGTACCGTGACGGGTAGCTTTTTCATGCCGTTCCCGCTTGGATCGTGTATCGTTTCAGTGTTTGCCCGAGCGGTTGGCTTTGCTGTTCCCATTGCTGTTGGCTGAGAAATCTCCATGCCGCCGGAGTTTTCTCGGCTCGTACAAACGGACGTAGCCACGTCTCGACACATTCACGGCGATAATCAAGTCCCGCGGTTGAATGCACCCAGGTCTCGTAGTCGGCGATCCAGGCGAGTAACGATATCCAGAGTTTGCGAGCCCGTTGCCATTGGGGTCGTCCTTGCGGCCGAGTAAAGACGGGGAGTTCGTCTGGCCAGTGTATCGCTAATGAAACGGATTCGACGGGTGCCCACCTTGGGCAGAAATCAAAGCGATCGAGGTAAAGGCCTCCGAGTTCACGGTGCCCGAAGAACATACCGAAGGCCCATAATGAGATATGGGATTCGTCCTGGTCCAATCGATAGCAAGTCGATCGAACGTCGGTGCCATGGTCGCGATGGCGTTTAAAGCCAAAACCCATCAATAGATTTCCTGTCGGACCCTCTACGTCTCTTCCCCAGCACCAGACTTGTTGCTCCATTAACCGTCCGCCGAATCGGCGAATCGGTCGGGGCATGCACCAACCCTGGCCCGTGCGTGCTGGCGTTGGCTGCGGATGCGGCGCCGACGCGACGTTAGTCATGAGGTTGACTCCTGGGGGCGTGCGATGTCGGTTGGCTCAGCACACTTACTGGATCAATCAATGAGATTGTCTATTGAGTTCTGCTGATCCATCGCTTGAAGTGGGAACGACATCTCAATCAGTCTTGACGGACACGGCTACGGCTACGTTTGCCAATAGCCATGCCGACGCGGCGATCAACTGTAACCAATCACCAATCGAACTGATTCCGTAGGCGAACACGCTGCCAATCCAGCAAATGCTGGCAACAGTTTGTCCGAGCCATTCGATCCGGAGCACTCTTTCAAGCCGATTTTGAACGGGGGAGGATCCAGAACTTGTGCTTGAAGACCTGCTTGTGACGTTTGGTCCATTCGCAGGCTCGGTCGGTACTCGTTCAGTCGTCGTTGCGTCGGTCCCTGTCAACATGTGGCACACTCCTCTCCACAACAGGATAGGTCGTCCAGGTACATGCCCCAC
>Ga0163179_10002629_pt1 | contig 12440 bp, 4 predicted proteins | sample AtlANTMetagenome_FD_109643 | JGI IMG/M metagenome (GOLD analysis project Ga0163179, IMG submission 109643) | Marine eukaryotic phytoplankton communities from the Atlantic Ocean - Atlantic ANT 2 Metagenome | ecosystem: Environmental > Aquatic > Marine > Oceanic | place: North Atlantic Ocean...
AGTTTCACTACTATCTTGTCTAAAATATAAAGGGTCAAGAGCACCAGCATCTAGCTCGGTCTCGGTATAGTATCTGGTATCTAATTGACCAGCATCTAATTCAGTTTCAGTATAATATCTAGTGTCTAAATCAACAGAACCAGCTGAGGTAACATGACCTTGAGCTGAAACAGTTATGTCTTGAAGTACATTTCCATTACTGTTGTTGATCGTAGTATTCGCACCAGTAACATTATGGTTGATTGTTACTTGGTTATTACTTGTAGTTTTTGCTAAATCAGTACCAGCTAAGACATTAGAAGCTATAGTAGCCTCTAAAGTTGTTTTATTAACACCATCAGTTCCAGATATTGGATTTGCAAGATTGACGATTTTGTTATTACCAAGGTCTAAGTCACCTTGCATAGCATCATCGCCAATCGTGCTCATGGCATTGTTATCAACTTCTTGAGCTACATATAAAATCTGGTCTATATTGTCGTTTAAATCTTCAGCTTTAATTGCAGAGCCTGGATAAAATGTCGCCTTTTTATTGTCGTTATCTGTATCTCTGAAAATTAAAACAGTAGCTCCATTAGCTGGAGCTGTATTCATTTGGACTGTAGTAGCGTTGGCGAAAGTATATTCAGTTGTAGGCTGCGTAACACCGTTAAGTTTTACCTTAACGTCTGTTGCAGCTAAATATGGAAATGTAAAATTGTATAAAACGGTAGATCCGTTTCCTGTGTATTGAGTTTGTGTAAGAGCCATTTACGCTAAAAAGTAATTTAACCGGGCAGATTATTTAGGTATATTTTTTATTTTTTCTATTTCTATTTTTGTTCTATTCTCAGTTTCATAATCACCTATTTTTCTAGAACGATCTCCTATCAATCCAAGTTCATGTTCTTGTTGAAGTATTGATGCTTTACCACCACTTTCTTGATCTTCAAGTAATAAAGCCCAAGCTCTTCTCTTAGCATTATTAAAAACAGTTTTGAATTGATCAGCATGTAATGTATTGCGTGGTTCGTAATTTTCCCCAGCTTTTCTATCCTTTTCCATTTCTAAAATGGAATGTTTTATTTGTGGATATCTTTTTATCATGTCTGCTATTTGAGCTTCAACATTCTCTTGTCCCATATAGAACTGAAACTTAGATTTAAGATCAGGATGACCTTCTAAGTCTTCACCATTAGGTCCAGTATTAAATGTTTGTTTTAAATTAACTCCGCTTCTAAATAGAAGTTCTCTAGTTTCATTTGAAGTTCCAATGTTTAAATTAAAAGGTAATATTGCATTTGTCAGTCTTGTCATAGGTTCCCAGTCTCTGAGAATTTCACCATTCAACTGATCATATCTATAAGGCAACATTTTACCTTTTGTAAATACATCAGCCCATAGGTTTCTATTCTGTACACTTTGCCAGAATCCAGATTCTAATTCACGCATACCGGGAGATAATAACTTACCTATTTCGTTACGCATAGAACCAAGTGGTATCTGGTTATTTACAAAGTTAGCTGCAACTCTTGGAGCATCAGCACCTTGTGATGTAAGTAAATCTGACAGCTGTAAAAGACCAGCTAAGAATGATTTATTAACTATGTTTGCTTGTAATAAATAAGAAACTTTACCAAAGTTATTTGATGTCCATTCATCACCCATTACTTTTTGAGAGTCAACAATATCAGCAACAAATCCTAAAATTCCATTAAATGGTTCTAACGACTCATAACTTATATAAGAATCCCCAATTTTGATTGATCTAGGTTGCCAACCAAACGCTTGCATTGTATTTCTTAGTCCTCTATCAGGAGGTCCATTACCTGTAATATTTCCGTTTAAAGCAGCCCATGCAACCATACTTGTGAAGCCATAACTTATAGCCTGTCTTCCACGCATAGTAGCTTTTGCTATCTCATGATCACTTGCTGTTTTAATTCCATATTGTAGTAAGTCTGGATGATTCCATTCCTTACCCATTATGTCAGCATGTTCTTTTATAAATGAATTTAGAATAGGTGTGTACTTAGACGTCATAGTCAAAGCGTTAACACCAGTTCTTGCAAACAAAAAGAAAGGTCTAAAGAATGGTGCTTGATCAAACATCTTGTCTAATGACTTAGCAAATCCTGTTAGTTCCTGAGTAAGCTTTGCTTCATCAGATGCAAACTTTGCCATCTCATCTGACAGACGTCCATCACCATCAAATACTTTTCCTTCAAAATCAACTTCAGAAGCTCTGACTAAATCATCAAGATCTACATCAGATACAACTATTCCTTGATCGTTAACTTTCTTATATACGTTTTCAAAAGCAAGTTGTCTTTGTCTACCTCTTCCAATAATTTGTGTAAAGAAGGTATCCATAGATCTCATTACTCTAGGACCATAGTTAAAGACAGGCATTTTATTAATACCTCTAAGAGCGTCAGCAAATTTAGCACTAGCTTGATCACCAGCAGTTCCATAAGAACCAGCCCATGACATCATTTGTTCCCACTCTTCATCTTTTCTATTTTTTATGTATCCCCTAAAGCCATCTTCTTTCATTGAATAAGATTGGAAGTCAGCAACTGCTTTTTTCCAAGCTTCATTTCTAGCTTCTACCATCCCACCAATATTATGGAATGCACCACGCATTACAGTGTCATCAGATTTACCAATAGCACCAAGCATAGTTGCAACAGGACGCATAACAGTTCCCATTCCAGTACCTACTAATGCACGTACAGGAGTTTTAGGACCAGATAACATTGAGTTAACACCCATAGTCATCATTTCATTTAATATTGCGTTCCTTTGATAGACATCACCTTGTTTATATCCTCTGAGCTTTCTTTTAAAGAACTCATTAAAATCTTTAAATGTCTGAGCACTACCATTACTTTCAGCAGTGAAGTGTAAATAACCTTCTAGTAAAGAATTATCAGGATCATTCTTCAGTACTTCTTTTAAAGTAGCAGCTTCAGCAGCTGCATCATCAGATGCTCTAGCAATGATTTCTTTTCTAGAAATAGCACCACCACCATAAGATCTTAATTCAGCAGAACTAGCTAAACTAGCTTCTTTTCTTAGTCTTCCTAATGCAGAATGTCTAGCTAATATGCCATCTAATAATGAACCATTAGCAGATACATCTATTTTATCTCCAACACTAAGGGCAGCTTTAGCTAAATCTCTTGCTTCAAATGCTAATTGTCCTCTTATCAAGTCCATAGATTTTAATTGGACTGGACTTAAGTAATTTAAAACTTCACCATCAGCAAGTTCTGTAGCAGCTCGTGGATCACCAATGTAATTTAAGACATCTTGCTCGGGTATATCCATTAATCTGGAGTGACCTGAATCATCCATAAATTTAAGAAGATCAACTGCTGATCTTTTAAAATCTTTATCTAAAGCATCGTTAGTTACTTTGCTAGATAAACGTTGAAATGCTGGACTACCTTGTAGTGTTTTACTTAAAGAATTTATTTCTTCAAGCATTACCCCGGGAGCTGTGTATTCTGTTCTTCTTATATTGGCTTCAGTCATGGTCCCGCGAGGAGCACCATATTTCTGAGTGGGATTATTACGAATTTCGATCATATCCCTGACACCTTCTACAGGATTATCTGAAGTGCTAATAGCTTGGTTATCAGTTATATCTCCACCTTTGTAATAAGCTGGATTTTCTCTTGGACCACCAGTAGCTAAATCAAACTCAAGTTGTTCTTGTTGTAAATCAACATTAGCTTCACCTTGTTTTCTAGCTCTACTGGTTAGATCTCGATATTCACCCCATTCAATTTCATTCTTTTCAGCAAACTCATTCATCTTTTGCTGTTGTACTTCCGGCTTTAACCTTTCCCAACTCTTATTCTTTTTAAGAAATTGATCTTTTGGTAACGGTTCAGCAGTACCTAATTTTTTAACTTTATTAGTGTAACTACGATAAGCAGATTTCTCATATACCTGTCTAGCACCTTTAAGAACAGCTGCTTCTTTAGCTACATAGTCCATATCTGAACTTTCATCTAAAGCTTTAATTAGCTCATCTTTATTACCAGTAATTGCTTTTTGTGTTTTCTTAGCACTTGTTGAATAGGCGCGAACACCCCAACCAGCTGCTTCAAAAGCTACATCCATCAATCCACCAATACCTAATCCTTCTCCCATGTTGTAAAAGGATTTCATTGCTGGAGACATAGTTTCCTTTGTAGCTAAAGGTTCTAAGATTCCAGCTTGATTAGGAAATGTATCTACTAAAACTCTAGTTAAATTAGATTCTTGTGATTGGTTACTTATCAGATCATAGGTAGCACCAGACGCTGCGGACATACCAATACGTCCAGCTCTACTGAGTTTTGCTGCTGCTGCTATTCCTTTTAATCCTTTAGCACCCCACATGATTTTTCCAGCACCAACGGTTCCTCCAACAAATTCAATTCCAGTTCTTAAAAACTTACCCCATTTTGTTTCAGTAATAGGTGCATTTTTAATTAACCAAGGAGCATCATATTTGTATGGATTATTAGGATCAGTAGGTTGATAAAACTTCTTATCTAACAGCTTAGGTAAAGAAGCAACACTGTTATAGATATCTATACCACCACCAACAATCGCATCTCCTACTTCTTTAATGTTGTCTTTTAAACCAAACTCTTTAGGATCTTTAGGTTGGCTTGTTTCATCAGTTGTCTTGTCTATAGGCGCAACTTGTGTTTGTTCTCTACGTTTACGAATATCCTCAGATTCCTCAAACACACCTCTATTGTTATACGAATCCATTAATTAAAACTCATTATAAATAAATTCTGGGATTCAGGAGTCATATCGTCCCACATCAAACCTTTCTCTGCTGCTGTAGCTGAAATTACTGTTTCTTTTGCTTTTTCAAATCTTTGTTTTCGTCCGAGATTTGTATTATCAGCTGTGATAACATCTCTTATTCGATCTACAAGAAACTGACCAGCAAGTGGAATGGCAGTATCAGCAGCTATTTGTGTATCTGCTGCAAAATTCGCTAATTTCATAACAGTCTTATCAAAGTCTTTAGAACGATTTTGTTGTCCAACTCCAGTACCTCTTTTAAGTTTTTTCTTTAGCTTAGTTGTGTAATTAAAAGGTAATGTAAATGATTGACCTACTCCTGGAATACCATCATCAATGTTGGGTGCGTACATCTTTGCAGATTCATCAAACATCTTTTGTTTAGCAATATCACGAAGATTAGCTTTAGTTAAAAAAGTATTTCCAGTCAAATTACCTTTGCTAATTTCTCTACGTAAATCTTCTTTAGTAATATTAAAACCACTTATTGAAAACACCTGACCTGATTGCATTAAATTAAATACGCCATCAACAGTTGTTGCTTCTAAATTAATTTCTTTTATCCCAGTAGGAGTACGTACAGCTTTATCAGGATTATTCTTACTAGCAATTTCTTTGTCCATCATCATAGATTCAACAATAGAATCCATAACCTCAAACTCATTACCTTCTTTAGCAGCTGTATTTTTTAGTGCATTAAAGGTCTTAGCTTTAGTTGGAAAGTTATTCATTGCTTTTTTAAAATCTGGATGAACATGTTTGTGCAATATTTGAGCACCTTTATATTCAATCTCTTTAATTCCGTTAGCTCTTAATCTTCCGTTTACTATTTCAATAGGATCTAATACACCATTAGAACCTTCATATAATTTATAAACAATTTCAGGTAATGCTCCACCATTATTAACAGCATTAATAATTTCTTGATCCATCTTTTCAGTTAGAAAATCTTTGTCATTTATTAATGCAAGATCTGAGGTTAACTGGTCTCTAACACGAATGTTTGCAGCTGCTTCGTGTAAGTCATCTAACTTACGAAACTTTGCTTCTACTCCTACGCCATCAACTTGATAAAAACCTGTAGTTTTATCCATAGTTTTTATATAGTCTTGCAAAGCTAAACTACCTAAACCTGATGTATCACCTATAGGATTACCATTTTTATCTAAAGCAACATTCTTATCCATGTAATCAAAAAAATAGTTATAAAAATCTTTCTTTGCATGGGGTAGCATTCCATCAATTTGGGTAGTGCCAATTTGATCTTTGCTTTTAAGACCTGATAATGACTTCATAGATTGCGTTAAAAGCCTAATCACATCTTTATCAAACTCAGCTCCATCTAAACCTCTACCTTCAGCAGTTTTAAAAAATAGTCGTTTTTTTATTGAATATGGCATAGCTTGAGAACTAAGCTCATTCATAGTAAACCTACCTTTTTGCTCAAGTGTAAGTTTGGCAAATCCATCCCATTTGTCTACTGAATAGTCTTCTTCAGAACGATTAGCTCCATCTATAAATATTTTGCCTTCTGGTAATCTTTCAAAGTCATACATTGTGATATGGTCTTGCTGTGCCAAATCCTCCATAATCTTTTTATAGAGTGCTGGACTTTTAGCGTAACCTTTCTCTTCCTGTTGTTGAATGATACCGGCATATCTGTTCATATCACGCTTTGCTTTTTCAGTATTAGCTCTGTCATCTGCTACTAATCTTTTATCTAAGACTTTTTGTATTGGGGCAAACCTTTTCCAAAACTTTTCACCCAGAGTAACCTCTTTACCATCAACTAATATTTTTTGAGCTTTCAGTTGTTGTAAATATGTTTCAGTGTATTGACCATTAAGGTTTTCTTTAAAGCCTGATTCTAAATGGGTAAAAGCAGTATTAATAATTCCAGCTCTATCAGGAGCTAAATTAGCGGTATTAAATATTTGTGTTGGATTTTCTTGCCACAGTAATCTATATGATTTACCTTCATTTTTAAAAGCTTCAGCTTCTCTACTTTTTTCAACATTCGTTTTAATAAGTTTACGTTGATCGCCTGAAAATTTATCTATTTCACCTCTAACCTCATTAGCAATAAAATCACTACCAAATCTACGTTTGCCTCTTTCATCAAAAGCAAAAGAATTTTCGTATTGTTTACGCCATTCACTTAGATATGCTGTTAAAGTTGCCTCATCAGCATTTGGATCTTTTATTATTTCGTTGAATGATAAACCATTTATTTTGTGAGTTTCACTAAATTGAGACCAGTCTTTTCGCATAGTGTTAAACAAATGCGAATCAACCACATCTTTCTGTACAGCTCTTAACTCATAAGCTGAAAATTCTTTTCTAATTTGCTCCTTTAGTTCGGGCATCTTTTGCTTAAGAATTTCCCCTACAGTAAAGCCTTGCATTGTTAAATCTTTAAACCTTGAATAGGTTTCAGTATCTAACATCTCACTTAAATCAATATTTAGTGAAGACTTCTTTTCAAGAATTTTTTGAAATCTTTGCTGATTAAATTGTGCAAATGCTTGTATAGCTTTTGGTGCTAAATCTTTTAATTTTTCAAACCGCTCGTACTGTAATTTAGCTTCTTGTATCTTTACATCTTTATCTAGAATATTAGTCTTAAAATGTTGCATGTGAGCATCATGATAAGCCTCTCTAAACTCTTGCTGTAAATTAAAGTTTATCTCTCTTTGTTGAGCTTCTTTCCTACTATTGTCTTTTAAAGTTTGTAAAACTTCATTTCTATTTTGTTGGTTCTGATCACGTACTTCACGCATCCCACGTAAGGAGCGTTCAGTTTCATCTTGTAGTTTCCAAGTTTCGTCGGGAACCTGATTAGGGTCAAAACCTTTACGCTGGGCGTACCCAGAAAAAGATAAATTCCTCATGTTATTTAATTGTTACATTAGTCCTAATAATCCAGTAGCAACGCCAACTCCAATACCCCAAGGTCCAGCAGCAGCAGCACCTACACCTGATAAAGCACCATATGTACCTAAACCGGCGGTTATACCACCAAGTAATGCACCGGGCAAAACGTCTCCAATTCCAAGATTAGATTGCATAGCACCCATCTTTGGAGGAGGTCCAACAGCTGGAGCCATAGGATCTTGATAAACCGCTTCTGGTAAATCAATTGGTTTAAATTTGTCTAGATTAATGTCATCTCTACCTATAGAAGGATCAAGCATTCTTCTTGCTTCTGCATTTATATCGGCTTGTTTCTTAGATCTGTAAAAATCTTTCTTATTCATTTCAGATGCTTTTACAGCACTTTCTAATTGTGATTTCAATATGTCTTGATTAAGTTTAAATCTAGAACCAAGCATATCTAGATCAAAATCTAATTTATCTAGAGTTAAAGCATTATCAGCTTTAGCAGAAGATAATTCAGTTTCTAATTGACGTATATCTAAACTCGCATTGTCAACAGTATCTAAAACACCCTGTTGAATTTGATCGAGACCTATCTGTCCTTTGGCATCACTCATTTTCATGGCACGATTAATTTCATCCACATTCAACATTGCTTTATTAATGTTTTCAATAGTACTGAAATTTATTTGCTGTTCGGCAAGAGCTGCTTTTTGTATGGTGTTTAATGAATTTAATTTATTTTGCTTCATTCTTGCACCAGCCATGTCTTGACCTCTTATCAAAGCTTCAGCTAAATAATTTTCTTGCCGACCTAATTCAGATAATATGGATTGAACAGCTTTACCTTGAGATCTACCAGCTTGTGTAAGTTGTGCCTCACCGCTTGCTCTTAGCGCATTTATTGACTGATCTTCAATTTGTTTGGCAGTATCTAAAGATGCTTTATTAGCTTCTCTTCTTAAAGTTTCGTTTTGAAAATTATATGCTTGTACTTGAGTTGCTGTATCTAAATTAAGACGAGCTTTTGAAAATCTATTTTCAGCTTCTTTAGATGCAAGATCTAAATATTGTGAAGCTTGTTGATATTCACCTGAACCTCTACCTTCTAAGATGTCAAGCTGTTTACCAGCTGACAAATATTCAGCACTTTTTTTAGTTTGGTTTACATTAAGAAGTTTTTTATCTCTTTGATATCCAATAGTATTTTCTCTAGTTGCAAGATTTAAATTAGCTCTAGCTTTATCGAAACCTTTGCTTCCTGTAGCTTCATACAAATCTTGAATAATACCTTGATTTTGATAAGCTGCTTGAATAAACCTTTCATCTAATACTTGGTTTTCTCTAGCTAAAGAATCTTGATACTCAAGTTCATTAAAACCTACCTGTTCTTCATATTGTTTTGTATTCTTATTAAATATCCTATCTTCTTGACCCCACTGGAACTGCTGCATGCTTTTGCCTTGTTCCCAGTTTTGGTTAGCAGTTTCCTCTTGATACTCTCTTTGATTTTGATCTGCTTCTTTTCTTAACTCTAATGATTGCTGTTGGTACTCAAATTTATTATTAAGATTACCAGCTAATGTACCATCAGGATCATAGGTCTCTATAAATTTAGGATTACCATTCTCATCAAGAATGACCTTACCATCAGCATCTGTTTCTCTAACTAAACCATAATTGAACGCATAATTCTCCAGATCCATCTCATATTGAGCTACTCTGTTTTCATTTTGCATATCAATCATTTTATTTTGCGCACTCTTGCTCATTTATCCCCTCCTATAGAAACGTGGTGAGTAATAACCTTCCCACATCATTGAGGCTAATGATACAGGGAATGGAGAATCGCTTGAAACTTTTAATTCAAAGTTTGTATTACGTTGATGTATTGGTACTGTTACAACTGTTTGATCAGCCAAAGGTACATCATTAGCTAAATAGAAATTAGCTAGTGCTATAGGCTGTACGTCGTTATATTCAACAGCACCTTTTCGTTTTAATTTAAAACTTAATACTCCAGACAAACCCGTAGAAAACTTCATTCTTGCCACAGTTAAGTTAGCTGTAAAGTCAGTTTGTAATCCGTTAGGATCTAGTCTGTAATAAGTAGTTGGTAACTCTACGTCAAATGTATATTTAAAACCAACAATGACTTTGTTAGCTACATTTGTTAAATTTTTAAAAGGTACTTTGTAATAAGTTCCTGTACCATCTGTAGCAACTGTAGGTGTAATAGTAAAACCAGATTCAACATAAGTTTGATTCTGCAAAGCACTTTGATCACTACCAATTACAAGAACTGGAGTTAATGTACTTTCATTTTCAAACGGTATATAACACTTACTAAAAGGGTTTATTGGATCTGTTTCGTCATATACAACTGATGAAGCAGTAGCATATAAATCTACACAGGGGTTCATCTTATCCCCATTAGAGTTTACAAGTATTGATTCTTCAGGAGTCTGGTTAAGACTTGCACTGCATAAAGTATATTTACCACCCTGCATTGTAACTGCATACATAACATCAGAATCTACAGCAATTGTTTGGACATTACCGGGTAGTTTCCATTTAAACCATGCTTGCATAAGTTCTTCTTGACCATTGCTATATGTTCTATAGAAATAAACATCAGAAGCAGTTGTACCCCACATAGCAATGAAGCTATTCTGTGGACTAGCAATTAAATCAGTTATTGTACTTGGAATATATTCTGATACAACTCTTCCAACGTCTAAAACTATTGGGTTCATTTCTTGTCCAGCTGTACGCATCTGATAGATACGTGTGTAACCAGGAGTTTTACTTAAGAAATTTATAGTACTTCCGTTATCTACAGGATCGATATTAATGTCCATCTCATAGTTTGAGATACCACGAATAATAGTTGTAGTTGGTGTAAATATACCATTAGGTGCAAACATTAAGAACTGCTGGTTCTTACTAAATAAAATTAAACCTTGTGCAGTTGGTAGGACACCTGTTAAAAGTGTTGGTCTAATACTTGAAGTACTTAAATCAACTGGGTCAGAAGCTATTTGTGTTCTAGCTGATACGTGGTAAAAGTTAAAGAACTCATTAGCCTGACTTAATGAAACATTATCATCAACCAAGAAACCTAATCGGCTGCTATGGAAGAAAGCTTGTTGTATCTTTTTTCCTACAAAACTTGGATGTGAGTTAGTAGTATCATCTCCAACTAATCTGTTAGTGTATGAAACTGCCCTAAATATAAAAGTATTAGTATTTGTATTAACTAATTCATGAGGCATAGTAGCGTCATTTAGACCCTGTGATACCCCGGGAGCAATATATTCTTCCCAGTAACCGTTCCCAGAAGTACCATTATCAGCTATAAATCTGGCGTAATATGTATCATCACTACTCGTAGTATTTAAAACTTTTACCACTCTGCCTTGTAAAGACCTGTCAGGAAGCTGAGTTACGTTTGCTACTTGATCTTGAAAAGTTTCAAGCCTTTCATTATCTGTTCCACCTTTACCAGATAAAGTAAATGCAGAGGAAGAAGATAGTTCTAAACTAGTATCTAATCTAGTGACAGTCAGACCAGATATATTTAGCGCATCAATACTACTTTTTAAATTAGTTAATATAGTATCGGCTGTAGCTTGGGTTCCTCCAGAGGTATAAGTTACTGTAGATCCATTAACTGTAACTTCATAAATTGTACTTACAGTAACAGCACGAAGTCTTACTGTACCTATAGTGTTTGCTGTAAACGATGGCTGTGACTGTGTAGTAACAGTAGTTGTTTTATTTGTAATTAAAGTGGTATCTTGAACAGTTAATACGTCATAGTCATTAGCAGTGGTTCCTGTTAAATAATTAGTATTAGCATTGTTTGTGTATGTAACTGTTGCTTGGACACCTGAAGTGGCGTTCCATATATAAATAGCTGTACCTTTAATACAACCTATATATTTCTCGTCTCCATCTCTGTGAATATAAAACCATTTAGCATTGTCATAGATATTTGCGTTTCCTAAATTTGTTATAAATTTAAACCCAGGTCTTTTTGTTAAACCAAAAGTAGGGTCTGGATAAGCATTAAGAGCTTCAATAACTTGCCCCGGTATTTTCTTTGTATCAGGTTGACGAGAGACACCACCTAAATAGTTAGTAATTGTTTGTGTGACATTAGGCATTATCTGTGTAAGGCATGATAAGGTTCATAGCTGGTGTAAAAGTTTCCATCTTTTGGATGTCCAAAGAAAGTAAACTCACCTTGATTACATTCATACTCAAGTGCCATAGCTCTCATGTATGCTTCTTTTTGTTGACACATCTTATAAAGGTTTGCATCTCCAACAATTCTGCTTACTGTAAAACAGGCAGCTCTAGCAGTTATGTAATCTTGAATAGGACGTGGTAAATCTACCCAGTCAAATAACCAAACAACATCACACTTCATTTCGGTTTCCCATTGTGATGAATGTTTGCGTCTGTCATATAACTTTCCACTTCTTCTAACTACGTCATAGTTCTTACTGCTTGATTCATTTCGAGCAAGATCAATCTGTAGAATATTTGCTGGTATTAGTATTTCTTTATTACTGTCTGGTGTGAATGGATAATTAAATTCTTTATTAAATGTCCAGCCTTCTGATTGTACTTCCCTGGACACCTGTAACAGAGTATCGTATGCAATCGCAACGTCTGGGTTGGTTTGATCGAGTGTCGTTACAGGTGCTTGACCAACCGTCTGCAATATTTGATTTACTGCTGGTAATTCACTAGCAGAA
>Ga0163179_10002630_pt1 | contig 12439 bp, 25 predicted proteins | sample AtlANTMetagenome_FD_109643 | JGI IMG/M metagenome (GOLD analysis project Ga0163179, IMG submission 109643) | Marine eukaryotic phytoplankton communities from the Atlantic Ocean - Atlantic ANT 2 Metagenome | ecosystem: Environmental > Aquatic > Marine > Oceanic | place: North Atlantic Ocean...
CGCCCTGACCAGACGCAGTTTGATGAAGTTAATAGTGATTATACGAAGAGTATAACTGAGGCTATCAACTTAAGCCGCGCTCATGTCTTGGAGGTAGAATGAACCTGAATCTGGTCGAGCAAATTGTAAAGTATGAAAATGGTAGCATGGATGAAAAAGAGATGGTGGCATTTTTTCAAGGCCTTATAGACACAGGGCTAGCCTGGAGCTTTCAAGGTCACTATGGTAGAACCGCCGTGGCATTAATTGAGGAAGGATATTGCACTTACACACAAGGAGAAGAAAATGAAAACGTGGAAAAGATTTGATTGGCAGCCTGGAAACGGGACACGCTATGACCTAATTTATGGCGACGGGGATCCATACTTCCAGATTGCTTGGATGCGGAGAGGGGGAAGTGGGGGGACGGTAATGTTGTTCTCCGAGTTTCTTCATTACTCATATATTATGGAGAAGATGGATATTAATATTGCGGATGCAGTTGGGATCCTGAAGTTTCTAGAGTATCAAGGTCACTCTGTCGGGTACCCGCATGAAGACACAGTTTATGAAACATGCGTTGGAAAACCTTATATCCAGGAGATTGAATGAAGACAGGTGATCTTGTTAGGTCCACAACACCCGGTAATACTCGGCTGTGGGTTGGAATAATCATAGGTTGGGATGTAGATAATCCCATCGTTTTTTGGGATGAAAAGTTTTCAGATGAAGTTGAATATAGGGAACAGTTGGAGGTATTAAGTGCAAGTAGCTGAAATTTTAGAACAGATCCGAACAACCAAGGGAAGCATTGCGAAGTCAGACATCCTTAGGGAACATCAGGAAAATGATCTGCTTAAGGACGTGTTGAAAGCTGGATTTGATAATTTTGTACCGTTTAATATAGTAAAAGTACCCAAGTTATCTACTCGTCTTGAATATCCTTTAGATGATCATGCTGCCTGGACAGAGTTTCTTCGTATAGCATACATGTGTGCTGCCCGTGATATCACAGGCAATGAAGCAATTAGTGCCATGTCTGCATGTTTTAGTAGTACCTCGATTGAATCAGAGAAATGGATGCGAAAAGTACTTCAGAAAAAGCTATCAATTGGCGTTGCAACTAAGAGTGTCAACAAGGTACACCCTGGGCTGATTCCGACATTCGAGGTTTCGCTAGCTAAGACGTTTGAGGAAAAAAGAATCGAAGGTAAGGAATATGTTTTCGTTGAGCCAAAGCTGGACGGGATTAGATGTTTTGCAATCGTCAAGAACGGCGAGGCTCGCTTATTCGCACGATCCGGAAAGTTGATACCTAATTTTGACCAAACAATTGGTGCAGCATTGGCGACGCTAGGTGATGGGTGCTATGATGGTGAGTTGATGGGCGAAGATTTTGTTTCACTTATGAGACAAGCATATCGGAAAGATGATGTTGATGTTAGTAATACGCATTTAGCACTATTCGATTATCTTCCTCTTGAAGAATGGGAAAATGGAACGTCTGTAATGCCATGTAAGGATCGATACGATGTGTTGTGCAGCAAGCAACCCGCTGAATCAGAGTACATCCAGGTTGTTGAAAGGCATACTGTCCCTGCATGCATGTCACGAATTAATGAACTGCATGATGAATTCAAGAACTTAGGCCTCGAAGGGGCGATGGTTAAGGATCCCTTTGCACCTTATAAGTTTGGTAGAGGATATGAAATCATGAAAGTTAAGAAGTTCCTCGATGTTGATCTCCCAATCCTTGGGCTGGAAGAAGGTACAGGCCGGCACCAAAATAAGTTAGGTGCAGTTAGGGTTAACTATAACGGGGTCGATGTCAAAGTTGGCTCAGGATTTTCCGATGAAGAGCGAGAGCTGGTTTGGGATGACCAAGATAGTTTTATGAATAGAATTATCGAAGTCAGATACCAAGAGGTTACCCCTGATGGGTCACTACGTTTTCCCACTTTTGTATGCTTTAGGAATGATCGTTAATGACTCATGATATAAAGGTCGGTGATCTTGTTCGGTACCGAGACTGGCAAGAGGGTGATGAGCAAATTGCATCAGTGCCTGAAAGTCGGAGAGGCTGGGGAAGAACAGGTGTTGTCATTGGAATTGAAGACTGGACACAGAATCAGCGGCGACACCCAAATTGTGGTATCCTAATATTGGATTCAAACTCTGATTTTACACTAGCGAAGGCTAGCGAGCTCGAAATTATTGAACGAGCAGAAAATAATGACTTGGGCTCAAAAACTGCTCTCTGGGGCATGCCGCCAGTTGACTTTGTTACAGTAGCTAATATGTTTCCATAGCAAATAGGCTAAAGTGTCTTAGACTATGCCACAAGGCCGGGGTGTGCATTATGCAGATTTTTGCCGTTATTCACTAATAAAAAAAATAATTGCAATAAAAATGAATGATTCTTATACACAATTGCATTAAAGTATATACTTAAATCACTTAGGAAACAACTTAAGAAAACGATCTTTGAAAATGTATGTGGCCCAGTTCTCGGGCCCGAAAATCCAGGTGGAATTACTGGCTCCTGGACAAACGGCGAAAGCCTTTGATAGAGAAAACCTCGCTTGGGAAGGTGCTGTTCTTACGGCATGCCGCCCAACTAAGGGAGGGGATGAGTTAAAGAGGGTGGTACCTCTGAATATCATCCAGCAGTCTAAGGTAAGAGCCCTCATACCACTGAGGGAGTGCTACTGAAGATATTCGCGGACTTGTGGATTCATCGCGAAAACGGGATAAGGGCAATTAACCTAAGAAAAAGTCTTGGGAAGGAGTTTCCATTGAGATCCTCCAGAATCTGACTGTCATTGGCAGAAGTCTCTCTGATGAAACTGGCAACAGGGTCATCGTCCTGAAAAGGGTTATGTGGACTATCTCCCAAGGATAGAAAATATGACGGGCAACCGAGAGGGGAAGTGTACAGCTTACTCGAAGGCGCTCAGAATGTTGATGACAGTAAAGCGTGCTGTTCCGTGGTTGAAAAGCCAAGAACAGGGAGAAATCTTGTGAACGGAGTTACTTTCCGGTGTGTTCACATCTAACCCGAGGAGGGGACAGGCTCAAAAGGCTTGATGGTCACAAGAATGAAGAAGCCCTGGAATGCTGGGCTTCTTTTTTTTATTTATACATCCGATAAATAATGCGTACTATTCCCAAACGTCAAGTTCGACGTAACACTAAAAGGAAGTTACTTATGAAGTATTTTACAACTATTTTTGCAACAATCGTGCTAGCACTTTGCTTCACCGGATGTGGCGATAAGGAAGAAGACACCGCGGTCGTTGAAGACTCAGGTGTTGAAGCAGAAGCCGGCGATGCTGGAAATTCTGAAGACACCGGTGACGCCGGCCAGGGTGGCGAAGCTGGTGATACTGGTGACGCTGGTGAGGGTGGCAGTGACGGCAGCGAAGATGCCGGATCTGAAGAATAGTATACACTATTTTTTCACCTAAGGAGTGCTTCGGCACTCCTTTTTTTTGCCTCGAGCTTGAACAACTAGTTGCTATGGTGTATTATAGTACATGTTTGGAACACCTAAGCATACTAACCCGTTCTAAGGAGAATAAAGAATGAATTTTGTAAAGACTAAGACTACTAAGCGATTTGAGTATACCGTTGAGCGTAATGACACTGCCAAGCAGGCAGGTTCGAACATTGTTACGATTGCAACTCTTCCTGCAGAAGATGGCCACTATAGTGTTGGGCAGACTGCTCTTACTATGACTGTGCGTGAAGCAAAGGCTCTTAATAGCTTTCTTAACGCAACGTTGACCCCGTCAATTAGCTAAGTTTAGATAGTACCGCAGGGAGGCACGGGTTATAGGTGCCTCACTTTTTAACTTAATAAGGAATATAATGAATTCAGGTACAGTAAAGTTTTTTAATATGAGTAAGGGCTTCGGGTTTATTACTCAAGACGGAGGGAAGAGTGATATTTTCTTTCATGCTTCAGAGCTCCGCGAATCGACGATTAATAATGGCGTCAAGGTCGAATTTGATATCGGCGAAAGCCAAAAGGGTCCATGTGCAGTTAACGTACGTGAAACCAATACACAGCCGACCGGCTACTAACGAGGAATATAATGACTATCGATACTAGTAATATGCCGAACACTCTTAATGAGATGATTGAACTCCTTACGGAGGTTCAGACTGATTATAGTAAATTTTATGTTGACGGAAACTCTTCCGCAGGAACTCGAGTTCGTAAAGCAATGCAGCAAATTAAAGCGTCTGCAGGCGAAGTTCGAACTCATGTTCAAACGACGAAGAACGGCCAGTAAAGCAACAACCGCAGGGAGGCACGGGTTACAGGTGCCTCACTCTTCAGATAAGAAGTTCTCGACTAGACGTCTAACGCTTAAAACTTCAGGCATTGATTCTAACACAAGGATCTTAACTGGGTTTCTGCTTTGGACGTCTTTCATTTTGTGACGTGCAGCGTCTGTCCAGTAACCTTTTACTTCAAGGTATATGTCATGCTCTGGTAGATAAAAGTCCGGAATGTATTTTCTTTTTCTATTTCGTACGGTACGATATTCTAGAATTAGGTTTGGGCTTCTTTCCCATTTAATTCCAGCTTCATCCAACTTTGCTGCACATATATGTTCCCAACTACTGTCCATAATGACCTCAGACCCGTCAGCTTTTCTATATACACTCTGTTTACTCCAAAGCCCAGATTTCTTTTTCTTTCTTGTCATATCATACTATACCTAATATCGGCCTAAACATAAATATAATTATGTCTCTCAAGTACTTAAGCACATATGTATATGAATAATTGTACAACTTGTAGCTACGCTGTATTATCAATAAAGTAAAGCATACATGTCAAAAAAAATTATCACTAAAGAATTGACTGAAGAGGAACTCGAGCTTGTCGTTGGAGGACAAACCCGTGAAACTTATGAACGCTTTAAGGTTGATATTATCAACAGATTGAACTACGAAAAACTAAGGAAAAATGAAAAACAACGCAGAGATTGAAGAACAGTCAGTCGGTGGCTGTCAATTTTGTGAGAATGATGATAGATATGATTTAACAGAATGTGGTAAATGCAAGACAATATTTTGTATTTATTGTGTAGGCTCAGCGAGGGTAGGATATGAAGTATATGATGTTTGCCCTAGCTGCGGAGACATTTTTGATTGGTAAAACCAAGGAGAACACAATTGGCTAAATGTAGAGCACAGAGAGCAGGGTTAGATACAAGGATAAGCGAATTAGTACAATGGTCGCGTGATCCAGAAACAGGAAATTACTGGCGGATAACTCAAGAGATTACGCATAATCTAGGTGAACAAACTACAAAAAAGAGTGGTAAGCCCGTACAGTCCGATAATCAATATAAAGTATCTGATGAAGGTGATTATGATTACGTAATGGAATATACCGGGTGGGATGGAAATCCTGCTAAAATGTATCTTAAAGAACTAACACCCTAAACGCAAAAGCAACATATGACTGTATTATAATTCCTGAGGTATCTTCATGATTAGACCAACAATATTACTTCTATTAATGTTATCAGCATGTGTTAATCACACACCACCGCCGGTACTGACCAGGTCAGCTCACCAATTAACTGAATTCGAACAGTACTGTATGGAAATGTTTCGAAATATTTTAGCAGTTCAAGATGAGCGTGACGCAAATAATAACATTATGAATGAAGTTAATGATAGCTATACCCGCGAGGAGATTAGCAGAGATGATCATAAGGCTTTCTTTGATAAGTGGAAAGTAGTCGAAATTCAGATGAGAGACAAGGTTACCTTGATGTATGATGAAGCATATGACAATGGTTGCTTTTCCCATACTACACCCGCTAGCCATGTGTTGCGCTGGCGAAAAATAAAATAAACAGACTTCAACTTATAAATAAACGATCGCAGCATATATAATTGTGATATGAAAACTGTCGACTTACATGGTATCAAGCATGAAAATGTTGAGAATACTATTATTGAAGCATGTTCTGCTTTTGACACTCCCTTCCTTGTTATAACTGGGAGGTCTAGACCTATGAAACAGTTAGTTGCAAATGCAGTAGTAGTCATGGGCTTAAGCGTTCGAGATACAATCGATAATCCGGGGAGGGTGATTGTATATGAAGGTAGGTGACTGGGTCCGAAAGGCCGGAGGAGACTTTGACGTCGGCAGGGTTGGTGTAATATTAAAGATAGCGAGTGGTAATGATATATCAATCATCACTGTATATACCGGTAACGAAATAAAATCTTGGGCTGGTCACCTTGTAGAGGTAATTAGCGCAGCACCTCTAAGGGGGTAATAGTGAAAATAGGCGACTTGATCGTAAGGGCATATGCCTGGCGTGAATTTGTACCTGGTATCATAGTTGATGAGTGGGAAGAAACTATAGATTGCACGGCAGATGAACCTGAATTCCAGTTTCCGTCATTTGAAAACACATATTTTCGGGTCCAGTGGTCTGATGGTACACAGTCGACTGAACAATCTACTGAGGTTGAACCCCTCGCGCCGGCACTCGAAGATCATATACGGTACTCAAAAGAGTATGCTAGTTCTGACAGTTTTCAACACCGTGGCTTACATGAAATTGATGCCGCCAAGTAAGGTAGCCCGGGTTTCGTTCATCAACACAAACGAAGCATCCCGTAGTTTTCCCTTCCATCCCGTTCACTATTTCGCTTAACGCAACCGGCGGCTTTTCGCATATCAGCAGCCAGTCTAGTACGGTATGCTGATTGATTCGAGGCCCGGCAATGTTTAAGCATGCCGGCATTTTCTCTTTAATACAAGCACCCTCATTACATGTCTCGGCAACCGGTTCAACAATTGGTTCAACAGTTTCTTCCTCTACCGGCTCGACAGGGGCAGTGCCGGGTGGGCAACCTACCAAAATCGATGTAATGAATAAAACAAATATTAAGTTAGCTATACGCATAATGTTAACCTCTTCCGAAAATAGTACATCAATAGAGGCATACGTTAAATTAAAGAACAATTCCGAAGTAAGCACTAACAGCATCTGATATCATAGAAGCGCAATATCGTATCTGCCCTCTATCAATATGATAGTCTTCCATATATCTACCTGGAACAACATACATCACTCCTCGATGAGCCTCCATTATCCCAGGTTCCATGCTACATTGACCGGCACCTTTGCTGCCGACCTCATGATAGATCCCGTCGTCGTCTGTGAAACTTTCGGTGACTCGAAATAGAAACCAGTTCATGATTCCTCCTACTATAAGTATAATGGTTCACGTATTAGTCATAAACCCTTTTCTTGTTCAATATATGAAGCATATGCGTGTAAAAAGTGCTAATAGTGGTGTATAATGGTAATACATACACAAGGAGTATTTATGTCATCTGTTAATCTTGGCTATGCATGCATCAATAGCACGCTACAGCAGCAATCGAAAATTATGTGTAGTCGTAGTATGATCAAGCGTACATGGCTAGCCAAAGGCATGCCGTATGCTAGCGAACTTGGTCTTTCGAACGTCCGTGGCTTACGTGAAGTAGTCAAGTGGAATAACGCTAATGACATTAGCGTCTATCGTATTACATCATGCTTATTCCCATGGATGTCCGAGTATGACATTACACAACTTCCTGACTATACAGAGATTGCAGCTACGCTGGCCGATGTTGGCCGTATTGCTCGCGATGCCGGCCAGCGGTTATCGTTTCATCCCGGCCAATTTTGCGTGTTAGCTAGTCCTAATGAGTCCACTGTTGTTAAGTCCCTTCGTGAGCTTGACCAGACGGCACAGATTATGGACATGCTTGGTATGCCTAAGTCACCAGCAGCCAAGATTAATATTCACGTTGGTGGTGCATACGGCGAGCGTGCCAAAGCATTAGCGCGCTTCTGTACTGCATTCAAGCGCCTTAGCCACTCCGCACAATCACGCCTTACTGTCGAAAATGACGATAAGCCTAATCTATATTCTACTAAAATGTTGTATGATGGTGTACACAAGCAGATTGGTATCCCCATTGTATTTGATTCACACCACTTCCAGATTGGCCCACAAGACCTTGATTATCATGATTCATATTACCTAGCACGTAGCACATGGCCGGCCGGTGTCAAGCAACAGTGTCACCATAGCAACAGCCGGCGAGACTACGAGGACGCTACAGCTAATAAAATGGCACATAGCACCTGGTTCTACACTCCATTCGAGTCTTACAATCAGCCTACCGATGTTGTCCTAGAGTGCAAGGCCAAAGAGCTAGCATTATTCAAGTACCGTAAAGACTTCCAAAAAAAAGTAAAGGCAGCATAAATGAGTAGTCCTTCAGATTTCTATAAAGATTGGGATGGTATATGCCAAGAATGCTTAACAGAGACCGCATCCTGGACAATGTCAATGTTTAGTACTAAGCTGGTGTGCTGGGATTGTAAAGATAAAGAAATGCAACGACCAGACTACAGGCTAGCAGTTGATGCTGATGAATTAGCTATTAAGAGAGGCGACTACAATTACCCAGGGTGGGACCAGCGAAAGGCAAGTATTGAAGATACTAATTAGCTCATGCGTTCGTGGGCATAATGTAAGATGGAATGGGTCAAATCGCTTAGACCTGCATATTGAAGAGTGGGCAGAATCGAATGGACTTGAATTGGTCCATGTTTGTCCTGAAAATGAACTGTTCGGTACACCTCGTAGACCAATAAGACTATATAGTATTGAAGGTAAGGTAGGCGCAAGGATGGGAAGCGAGGATGTATATACACCCTTACTTCAAAAATGCCAAGAGATAATTGATAGACATTCGGACATCGTAGGATTTATCGGGATTGCAAATAGTCCAACCTGCGGAGTTTCTGCCGGCGTCAAAGACTTAGGCACAACGATCAAAGCACCAATGCATGCCATTCCAGGGTATCCAACTACCGAAATATCATCGATGAGATCTGAAAAGAATAGGGCTCTATTTCTAGAGCGAATCCAGCGCTACGTAAGGAGAGATAATCTTGGCTAAAGGAAAGAAGAGTCCCTGCGTAACTGTATGCCAATATCGAGGCCCTGAGGGCTGGTGCATTGAGTGTGGTCTAACTGCGTTAGAGTCTAGACGTTGGTGGAAGATGAAACCATACGACCAGATTAAACTACTTAAAGAACTCGATCAACGACTACAGATCGAGAGCAAATCTTAAAATCACTCGAAGACGGGATCCACCTAAAGTTGCCGAGTAAGTCTAAAGAGCGCTAAAGACAAGACAATGGATTAAGGCAACCCCAATAACAAACCAATAAGCACATCGTATAGACCTACGCATACACACCTCTTCAGATATACTGTCTAATAGAGGTATATATAGAGCGCAATCCTATTCAGTCGGTGGCTCTGGCTTCTGCTCCCTGGTATAAACATGTACTACTGATCGACAAGTATGGTAGCTACTGACCGGTATTCCTTCCCCTCGATCATGACACGTGGCTATTTATCCATATGTCCTGCTGCATGAGAGCTGTACCTGTCATGGCTCGGGAGAGGTAATCACATGATTGTAATATCTTTTCCCCAAACGAGCAATAAAAAAAAGGGCTCTCGCCCTTATCTATACACGCTACAGATGTACACTATTTATTTTCACACGTATCCACGGAGTCCAGCATGCACGAGAGTACACCACCGAAACATATCATGTTACACGAGCGACAGGGGTGGGCGAATTCCCTAATGCGTGACGCCCTTACTTGCTTGCTGCCATTACCATTGTTCCTTTCCTATAATACAATTATACCACAAGCAGAGGGTATTTACACGAGTTTGTCACCGAAACAATTTGTTTCTGTCGAGCCAGGAGGGACTATGCATACCGGTTCATAGCTACGCCAAAAACGATTCTAATGCGATTCTAGAATCGATTTGAGTGATCAGATCTAGGGAGACTGAGACCGTAACATGGGCCATGTTTCATGAGGGCAGACGAGGTCCGTGTAAAAGAAGAGAGCATACTTCAAATTTGTGTACGCGGTTTTGTACAATCACAACTAACTGGGTATACTTGCATATGAAATCAAAAGAACTTGAATTTGTTGTGTGCTTCTTTGCGGGAGTCTTCATAGGCATCGCACTAGCTAGCTTTACCATATGGACAGTATTTCAGAATGTTCTGATGATCGATTAAGGAGGTGGGCATGAAAAAGTTTTTTAGCTCGTTACTAGTACTCGGAACCATGAGCATTAGCTTTGGACTCGGGACTGCGTATGGATCTGCGATAGGAACCATGGTAACGTACTCAATGCTTGATTGCAATTCTAGCCCGTGAAGTTATGAGAAGGATTCAAAGAGATAGTGCGTTACGAAAAGTAAAATTGGCCGTGTTCTTCTGCTCAGTGGCTTCAGGAGTAGCCTTGGCTTTTTTCCTGAAAAGTTGCGCAGTCCTTATACAACACAGCTAAGCGGAGTATATTTATTTATGGATCGTTGATAAAGCCTGGACGCAGGAAGTATAGCGGTTTCATGTTAAGGTCTCACTGAAAGCACAGGGGATTTATATGAACAAAATTAGATTGAAGTAGTGATAAATTTTACGAACCGGGATTATAGGCATGTCGAGGTATTTTCGAATACCTAACTATAGTTCGGGGATATTATATGGAGTCAGGTGAAGCAGGTTCGTCGACACGAGCATCGTGGTAACCCGATATGATCTTAACCACTATAAAAAGTGTAATAATATCAATAACTTAAGAGGATCCGAAAGGATCCTCTTTTTTTTTAAGCATATACGTGCAAATATCTCCTACATAGGGTATAATAGTACTATAAGGAAGGCAAGGTTATGACAAAACGTTCTAAGTCACTCATCCACAAAGCACGCGAAGACAAGGCACGCAGAGCACGTCTTGAATGGGAGCGTCTTACAAATACACTCGAAGAGGCTGAGACTGATGAGGAACGTGAAGCCGCCAACGTCGCGATGCAAGATTATTGCGCAAAGCTAGACGAAGAGTCAGAAAAGAAGAACCAGCTTAAGGAAGCGAAGATTGCGGCACGTGCTGCAAAGATGGAAGCCGGCCGGTCAGTTAAGGGTCGTAGGATCCAGTGGACTGATGGAGGGAGAGAATTGGTGCCCGGCGCTTCGAAGAAAGGAAAGGAGTTTTTCGCTGCTGCTGAGGGTAATCTGGTCAAATGTTCCAGAGATATTACCCGATGGGAGACTGACGACCCATATGCTAACGTACGGGGAGTCAAGAAGGGAGAAATCCTGATGGTGATCAGTGATCATTATACAGGAAATAGTAATAAATCGGTGGTCGACGTGATGGTTGGACCGGACATCGTTAGAGGTGTCCCGGCCGGCGCAATGCGACCGTTGGAATAGTCCAACAAAATTAGGTACTTACACACACTGTAAAAAGGAAAAGAAAACATGGATGCAACAATTACAAACACTCAGTCAACAACAGTTCAAATCAAGCGTACGCACAAGAAGCCTTACAAGGTTGGGTCACTATACTTCGGTCGTAAGAATACGTCACGTGGAGCAGGCTGGATCGTCTCCGCTAACGAGGACATGTCAAATCCAGTCGCCGAGTTTGAGATTGGTAAATTGGCTAGAGCCTACTGCGAAGAAGTTCGTGATGAAGAGAAGGCGAAGAAGGCATTCCTTAAAGCTGTACCTTCAGCTGAGATTGCCGTGAACATTCCGGCGGGTACTGGAATGACAAACATTTTTGCTGAGGTGACCGATAACAATATTGTCTAACAATATTAGGTACTTAGAGTTTTGTGGGGGACACAGACCAGAGAGATGGTGGGTAAGTCTTACGAGCAGTAAGCTATCTCGTGGTTGCGTAAGCGGGTATCGGTGCGGGGACAATCCGGTACATAGGCTGTGTCTTGTTAGGGAAGTTGGGAGCCCTAACATTCTTTTAGAATTAGTTTATTTATTTCTGACAAACCCATGCAAAAAACCCCTACATAGGGTATAATATATATGTTGGTGGGGAATGGTTCCCTACCCCTTTTGACCAAGGAAAAAAATCATGGATATCAAAACCTTTAACATTGTCGCCCCTAACCTTCCTGCGGAGATTGCTGTTCTCATGCGTGGACCAACCGGTGTTGGTAAGTCCCATCTCGGTGCTGCTGTCGCTAAGGCAAAGGAGCTTCCTTTCATCGATGTTCGCCTCAGCATTATGTCTGAAGGTGATGTTGGTGGTTACCCTGATATCGAGGGTATGAAGGAATCTGGTATCATGACAATGTGCATGCCATCATGGTTCATCCGCGCTTGCCGCGAACCTGTTGTCCTCATGCTGGACGAAATGAACCGAGCACTTCCTGGTGTTCAGCAGTCAGCCTTCCAGCTGGTCCTGGACCGGGAGCTTGGTAACGATAAGGATGGTAATCCTTACCGCCTCCACCCTGAGACTCGTATCATCGCTGCTGTTAACCACGGCGCTGAGTATGACGTTAAC
>Ga0163179_10002631_pt1 | contig 12434 bp, 25 predicted proteins | sample AtlANTMetagenome_FD_109643 | JGI IMG/M metagenome (GOLD analysis project Ga0163179, IMG submission 109643) | Marine eukaryotic phytoplankton communities from the Atlantic Ocean - Atlantic ANT 2 Metagenome | ecosystem: Environmental > Aquatic > Marine > Oceanic | place: North Atlantic Ocean...
GAAGCTGATGATATTATAGGTACTATAGTTACTATGAATCCGGATCGTAATGGTGACTACAATCCAGAAAAGATCATGATTGTATCTTCTGATAGAGACTTTTTACAATTACAAAAATATAAAAATGTAAAACAATATTCTCCACTTCTTAAAAAAGAGTTAATCGAAAAGAATCCAAGAGTATATCTGCAAACGCACATTATCAAAGGTGACAAAGGTGATGGTGTACCTAATATACTATCAGATGATAACGTCTTCGTAGAAGGCTTTAGGCAAACACCTATAACTCAAAAGAAAGTAGATAATATTATAGAAGATTTAGAAGAAGGTGAATTGTTATATGCAGCCTCTTGGTATCGTAATTATTGTAGAAACAAAAAATTAATCGATCTCACAGAAACTCCACAAGAGCTTAGAAAAGAGATTATAAATAATTTTATGGATCAAGATCCAGCCAAGTTATGGACTAAGAAGAGTAAAGTATTTCCATACTTAGTCGCTAAACGTTGTAATAATTTGATTGAAAGTGTACAGGAGTTTATTTAATGAAACAGTATGTTTTTGAAGTTTTAGAAGAAGTAACTAAAGCTCGTAATAAAGATGAGAAAATTAAGTTACTTAAACAAAATGAAAGTTGGGCTCTTAAAGATGTTATAAGAGGCTCAATGGATTCTAAGGTATTTTGGAACTTGCCATCTGGTACTCCGCCATATACTGCATCTCCAGCTCATCACCACCCTACTAATCTTATTAGAGAAAATACGAAGTTTAAATACTTTGTAAAAGGTGGTCCTGGTGATAAGATGCAGAAATATAAGAGAGAGCAAATATTCATAGGAATCTTAGAAGGTGTGCATCCTGAAGATGCAAAGGTTGTTATTTCAATGATTAACAAACAAAATATTAAAGGTCTATCAAGACCTGTAGTAGAGGAGGCTTTTCCGGGTTTACTAGAAGACTGACTCTACTATCGTAGAAAGGCAGTAACATGGTACTAAAAATTGTTAAAGATTTAGATATTCAAGCTTCAAAGCTAAAAAAGAGAGGTAGAATTAATCGAATGAATAAAATTCTTAAGAGAAGAAATTTCATAGAAAAACAAATTAAATTAACAAAAGTACCGGAGGTTAACATTTCGACTTAAAGAAAAATATAAATATTTACAAATGAAGTAAATTATGTTATAATATTATTATTTAAAGGTGATACATGAATATTTTTATATTAGATAAAAATCCAGTCAAAGCAGCTCAAATGCTGTGTGATAGACATATTCCTAAGATGATTGTGGAATCTGGTCAAATGCTATGTACAGCACACAGGCTACTTGACGGTAAACCAGAAAAACGTAAGTCTAGATCTGGAAAGACGACGCAGACTTATTATGCTTTTGGTGATGTTAGAGATGATTTATATTATGCTGCAGTTCACAGGCATCATCCTTGTACAGTATGGACTATGGAAAGCAAACAAAATTACGATTGGCACTACGGTCATTTTGTTTCTATGGCTAAAGAATTTACTTATCGTAGAAACAAAAAACATGTAACTTTCGAAAAGTTAGGTGTCATTCTTGCTGCTCCTCCAGAAAACATTCCGCACGTCGGCCTAACAGAATTTGCACAAGCGATGAATCATTATCCAGATTGCAAAGTCCCAGGTGACGCGGTTCAAGCGTATCGTAACTATTATCACCATGCGAAAGACTTTGCTAAATGGGATTGGAAAAGACCAGCTCCTGACTGGTGGGAAGGATATAAAGGTGCCTAAGTATACAGTTAAACCTCTTGAAGAAGGAGATGAATACGACATTCAATGCAGTGCAGATGAGTTACAAGACTATCTTAAAAAGCACAATTGCATAAAGGTTTTAAAGTTCCCAGGCGTAATATCGCATCATGGTAGTTTACTATCAAAAACAGATAATGGTTGGAAAGACAATTTGAAAAGAATAAAAAAAGCATCAGGCACAGGTAACACAATAAAGGTATAAAAATGAAATTCTTTTTAGTAGTAACGTTTTTAATGGCTAACACTGCCGCATTAGACAGACCAATGTACGTTTTTAAAAATCCATCGTTTGAGTCAATGAAAGAATGCAGGGAATATGTTAGTGTTATGCAAACAAGAATATATCAACAGGCTGTTCAGTCATATAACTATCAGTACACGCCTGAGGCAATCTATTGCTTAACACGAGATGCAGTAAAAGAGATATTTGAGTATACTTATGAACAAAATAATAAAACCGGAGTATGAAGTCATCGATGACTTTGTACCAGACTATACTAACGATCATATATATAAAGTACTAAGCAGTAATAGATTTCCTTGGTATATATCTCGTAAAGTAGTACATGGAAACAATGCGCTCTGGAATAGTCAATACTATCATACTTTGTATAAAAATGAAAATAATTATAAAAGCGAATATTACTCTTTAGTAGAAACTATCATGAAAAAGCTTGATCCTGCAGTAGTATTAAGAGTAAAAGTCAATTCTACTGTTTACACTAAAGACATAATAGAATTTCCTCCTCATACTGATACGCCTTATAAAGCTAAAACTTGTGTGTACTATGTTAATGATAACAATGGTTATACATATTTTATGGACGGATCAAAAGTTTACAGTAAAGCAAGAAGGCTCGTGAGATTTGATTCTCACCATAGACATTCTGGAACCACGCATTCAGATGCACGACATAGATTCGTGATAAATATAAACTATATACCAAAAGAAATGATAACATATGATAAAGAGATTCAATCATGAAACAGTTAATATTGGATATGAAGACTTGGATTGTATCACTGCCAAATCTGGGAGAACTTATTCTACTCCTGATGGTGTCCAATATCCTAGTGTCACAACTGTTTTAAGTATACTTAGTGAAGACGCTATAAGAGCTTGGCGTCAAAGAGTTGGTGAAGAAGAAGCTGAAATTGTCAGCGGTAAAGCGTCTAGGCGTGGCACTAAAGTACATTCTATTTTAGAAAAATATTTGAGAAACGAAGATACTTCAGATTTTTTGCCTCATATAAGACAAAGCTTAGAAAATTTAAAACCGGCACTTGATGATGTTGGAACTATATTTGGTTTAGAACTTCCTTTGTATAGTTCTCATCTTGGAATAGCTGGCAGATGCGATGTCATTGCAGAGTACAATGGCGTGCCATCTATTATAGATTTTAAAACTTCAAAAAGAATAAAGAAAAAAGAGAAAATACATAGTTATTTTGCTCAAGGGGCTGCCTACTCTATAATGTGGGAAGAGCGAACTGGTATGTCTGTTCCAAATATAGTAATTGTAATGGACGTAGATCACGAAAAGCCTCAGGTGTTTGTAGAACATCGTGACAATTGGACTAAATTATTAAAGGATACGATAAATGAATATAGAACTAGAAAAATGTTCGGGCACTGAAATAACGCTCGCACAATCTCTTTTTTTAAGAACAATTTTTGAAGAACTTACTCGTAACTATAATATGTCTGAAGGATCTGATATAGATAGTATTAAGTGGTTTATAAAGAATGGCAATAAGTCCAATTCTCTTCGTAATGGATATAAGAGAGCTTTAAACATAGCGAAGATAATTAAGGAGTTTAGCGATGGCTGCACAAAAAAAACTAGAAGCCGGAAGCCAGTATGAACATTTTGATAAAGACGGCGATGGTATTGTTACTGACGAAGAATTCGAACTTGAACGCGAATTGATGAGAGCAGAAAACGAAGATAAAAAACAAGATGCTCAAAGATATATGGCATGGTTTGCACTATGGGGAATGTTACTTTATCCTTCTATGGTGGTAATATGTATTTTACTTACTTTAGACCAAGCTGCTAAGATACTAGGCGACATGGCTGCAGTTTATTACGTATCAGTTGCTGCAATTGTAGCGGCATACTTTGGAGCACAGGCACTAGCAAAGAAAAAATAATAAAAAGGTTTTGTCATGAAAAGATTGATATATCAAGTATACGTTGGTAATAGAACTCATTTATACGATCATTGTACTAAATCTGTTAAAGAGTACGCTGAAGATATAAATCGTAAAGAGAACGCCAGAAATAAAGTTGATTATATAGTACAAACTCAACCTATAATGAGAATAAAACCTGATGTTTTTGCTACTAATCGTCACCCTAGAGCATGGGAACAGCATGGTGGATTCTTACCAATATTTGAAAAAGAAAATGCATTCAATTACTGGGATAAATATGATCAGATAGCTATCATAGATGCAGACATATACGTAAGACCAAACACTCCAAACATCTTTAATGAAATGAGTAACGAAACTGAATTTGCAGGAGTCGTTGAAAGAACGTGTCCTGTAGAAGATTGGTACAAGCAAAAACTTTCTGAATACTCAAAATCTCAATATGATCGCTTAAAAGATGTAGACTGGAAATGGAACCAGTTTGGCGCTCATTTTTTTAACATGGGACTTATGTTATTGAATAGACAAATGGTACAATACTTTCCGCGTAAACACGGTAAGTACGAAACTGGTAAAGAATTTATTGAAAGAGCTGAGTTTAAAAGATTTGTTGATGGTGAAGGAGCGTGGAAATGGAGTACAGATCAAACTCTTTTAAATTATTGGGTCAAAAAAGAGAACATGAAAATACAAGAATTAGATTGGAAATGGAATGCGTTGTATACAGCAATTCATGAAGATAAGATAAAAGATGCTTATTTCATACATTTTTTTAAGAAACAAAGCTTGCCGCACAATGGTGAAAACATAGATGAATTAATGAAAAGGTTAACATGAACTTAATATATCAAGTATATCTCGGTGAAGAAAAAAAGTTATATAATCATTGTACTAAATCCGTTAAAGAATACGCTAAAAAAATAGGTGCTCACTACGAAATACTAACTGCTCCTAAATTAAGAATAGCTCCTAATATTTTTAGAACAGACAGAAGAGATAAGACTGGCGGCTGGAAAAAGTTAGGCTATATGGCTATCTTTGAAAAAGAAAACGTATTTGATTATTTTAAAGATTATAAAAAATGTTGTGTGATAGATTCTGACATTTACATTAGACCAACAGCACCAAATATATTTAATGAAATATCTAGTGAAACAGTGGCTAGTGTTTATGAGTGTGATTTACCTATGGAAGACTACTATGCTCAAAAAATAAAAGGTTACTCAACAAGTATATGGTCTAACTATAAAGATTATGATTGGGAATGGAATAATAAAACAGGAGGAGCGTTCTTCAATTCTGGAGTAATGTTATACAATTCAGAAAAAATGTTAAAAGCTTTAGATGGAATGACTTCTAGACAATTTTTAGAACAAGGGATGCTAGCAGATTTTGTAGATGGAGTAGGACCACTTAAGTGGCAGTCAGATCAGATGACTTTAAACTACTGGTTTAAAGCAAAAGGTATACCTGTTAAAAAATTAAATTGGAAGTGGAATGCACTTTACACTGCGGTTAAAGATATAAGAGAAGCTCACTTTGTACATTTCTTTCTTAAAGATAAATTACCAAATGGCGGCGAAAACGTTGATAGACTTATGGAGGAAATATATGAAAATTCAAATTGATATAAGTATGGGTGAATACATAGATAGATATTCTATATTAGTAATAAAACAAGACGAAGGTCTAGACGTTGCAGCAGAGTTAAAACAATATAAAAGTCTTGATTTAACTCATCCAGGATTTGATTTTTATTTAGGTATTATGTTAGCAATTAATCAGCAGTTGTGGTACTTAGAAGATATTAAAAGAAAAGATGTAGAAAGATTTAGTAAAGAAGAATCTAATACTGCATTTCTTATTACTCAAATAAATGATTTAAGACACGAAACTAAGAAACGCATTGATATATATTTTGGCAGTGAAATAACAGAAAAGAAAAGCCATTGAGAGGACAAATAGTTTATATAAAAGGTCACGCTCAATCAGAAGAGCAAGCTCAACAATCTTATAATTCTTTTAAGAGAAATGGTTGGGATGTAGAGATGGTTGAGGGGATTACGCGTGATACAGTTGAAAGCACTAAAGAATTTAATGAACTTGATATAATAGCTGAGAGCAGACTTTATAACTTTGAAAAAGAAAACTACAACAGATTTTTAGCAAAAGTAAGTTGTGCTATTAATCATGTTAGATTTTGGAAAAAAGTATTAGATAAAAATGAAACATTGGCTTTTCTTGAGCACGATGCAATTAGTGTTATGGACCCTGGTAATTTACAATTTGACGAGTACTTAATATTAAATGCAGAGTACGTATTTAAACCACCAAGCAAATTAAATTTGAATAAGTTTAAAGATTATGAATGGGGTGGGTTTGGTGTCAATGACTTGCCACAAAACTATCCACTTAAATATTACAGAGAAAATATATGGAAAGATTCTTTAATGGTTCCAGGGACTGGAGCTTATGCCATAACTCCCAAGGGAGCTCAAAGAATGATTGACACTGTTGATATATTCGGTATAGATCAATCTGATTTTATGTTAAATAGTTATAATGTTAATATTCAATATGTTTTACCAAGTCCTGTAAAATTCAATTCAACAAATTTAAGTACTTCGTATGGAATCTAAAAATATAGCATTACGCTCAAAGAGCATGAGAAGTGGCGATAGACCATATACAACACCAGGGCTAGGTGATAGAGCTCACAGTGTATTGATGGCTTATCAATATTCAAGAGCTCATAAAGTACCAGTCACATTACACTTAACCAGTGATAAGTATGGAAAGCCACATAAGAAAGTTTCTTGGAAAGAACTTACTGAAATGGTAACAGGTGTTGACATAAAAGTATGGGATGTTTGTAACTTACTTGAAAATGATTGGCTTAAGTATCTTAAAGATAAAGGATATGAAGCAGAAATATATTACTATGAAGACACGTTTGGAATGCATCCTAACGAAGAAAAAGTTCCATTAGAAATATCACAGTATTTAAGAGAACTCCCAGAGCTTAAACCAGCCATATCTAATATGTGGTTACCAATAGATGGAGATAAATTTGTTACCATGCAGTGGGATAGTACTGATATAAGTAGATCAATGACTCCTATTCAGATTGAAGGTGTTAAAAGAAGTTATGAAGACTTAGGATACGAGATAGTAACAGTTGGTGGACAATCTAAAGTTCCACATCTTAAAAACTCTTTAAAACATATCGGATTTGCGATGTATAACGCAGCATATCATGTAGGCGTAGATTCTGGTATGATGCATATCGCTCAGTTTTATAAAAAATACGAAGATATTCACATCCATAATTATGGCTTTACTTCTCACCATCTAGTAAGAGCAAAGAAAAATGGAACAAAAATAAATTATATACCAAAGGACTAATATCATGATGATACAAAGTAAAAATTCTGATTCTATTAATGTTATAACACTAATAAAACCAGACACTGTTGGAGCAGAGATCGGAGTATGGAAAGGAAATACATCATTAATGTTTTTAACAAAAAAGATTAAAAAACTTTACATGATTGATCCTTATGCGGTTGACAATTATGAATACTTAGGAGAAGATTATATGCAAAATTTCTATTCTAAATATTCAAAACTTACTGGAGAATTTTCAAAAGCTGGTTTTATGCGGTACTACGATCAAGTATATAAAGAAGTAGTTGAGAAGGTAAAAGATCATTCGGCTGCAGAAGTTTGTAGAATGACAAGTGATAAATGGTTTGAAAAAAATTTAAATATAGAATTAGATTGGGTTTATATAGATGGCGATCATTCATATCCACAAACTAAAAAAGACTTAAACAATTCTTTTAAAGTAGTAAAGTCTGGTGGAAAGATAATAGGTGATGATTATAAGTGGCCTGACGCAAAGTGGGGAAAACCAGGAACAACTAAAGCTGTAGACGAATTTGTACAACAAAACAAACTTAAGATGTTTAGACATGGAATGACACAATTTAGCATTATCATACCATAATGTTACCTATTTTGTTTGAGAGATACAAATCGCCACGACAAGATCATGCGGTGTATTATGAAAACGAACTTTTTGATAAGAGGCTAAAACCTATAAATTTATTGCAAGTAGGAATGGACAACACTTTGCAGTCTTGGCTGAAGTATTTGGAGAAAGCAAATATCTATTGTATAGATAATTTTAATAATAAACAACCAAAAGACTTTTCTTTCTTAAAACAAAAAAGAATATTTTGGTGTAGATGTGACGTTAGTAATAGAAAAAACGTAGATGATATAATGAAAAGAATATGGAATAAACCTAGGTTTGATATAATAATAGATAATACTAATAATCACGAAAATTTAAAAAGACACTGTATTGGTAAATATTATTTAGAGAATAAAAATGAAGTCATTTGCTATAGTAGTTAAAGATAATAATATATCAGAATCAGGCTACCGAGAACTTAAAGAAAGTTATGACAAGTATGGTCATAAAGAAGGCATAGAACCACATTACGCAGTTGAATTAGATAAAGTAGAAAATTTTGCAAGTGGTAATGGGTTAGAATGGAATTATCCTTGGGAAGGACAAGAAACTGATTTAAAGACAGGTTTGATTAAATCTGCATATCCAACAGCTGATAAAAGACGTAGGATGTCATGTTTTATGAGCCATTGGTATCTATGGCAAAAGTGTATAAAACTTGATGAAACGATTTGTGTACTTGAGCACGATGCAAGATTTATTAGAAAATTACCAAGTGATAGAACTTTTAAGAACAGCAAGTATGATATTATAGGGATCAACGATCCATCAATGGCAACTCGCAAGTCAAAAATGTATCACGATAAAATATTAGAAGGTACACAGTTTTTTCAGCCAGTACCTACAATAGACGAATTTAACGTACCACAAGGACTAGCAGGAAACTCTGCATATGTTATAAAACCAGCAGGCGCAAAGATAATGCTAGAGTTATCTCAAGAGCACGGTATGTGGCCTAACGATGCGTTGATGTGCAAGCAACTAATTTCTACAATAGGTGTAACACGTAACTTTTATACAAGAGTTCAAGGATTAAGGTCAACAACAACGCTATGAAGATGTTTGTAATTACAATTATGGAAAACGAAAGATCAGTACAAGTTGCTGATAGGTGTATTAAAAGCGGCCAAGTATTTGGCTATAAAATAGAAAAGCACCCGGCATATTCGCCACAAAACTGTAACGTAAATCAAGAACTAGATAACTTACATTATGACAGATCTGGATTTATAGAAAAATATAGTAGGCCAGAAAATTGTATTGCAGGTTTTTTAAGTCATCACAGTTTATGGATGAAATGTTTAGAACTAAACGAACCTATAGTAATATTTGAACACGATGCTGTAGTGACTAACGACATACCAAATCTTCTCATGTTTGATATTTTAAATATAGGTAAACCTTCTTATGGTAAGTTCAACACTCCAACTTTTATAGGCTATGGTTCATTAATATCTAAACCATATTTCCCAGGCGCGCACGCGTACAGGATAACTCCTAAAGGCGCAGCTGATTTGGTTAATGAAGCTCAATTTAGCGCAGGTCCAACTGATATATACATACATTCTAATAAGTTCACATTAGGCGAATACTATCCTTGGGTTGCTGAAGCAAGAGACAGTTTTACTACTATACAAAGAAAAGAAGGTTGTTACGCAAAACATAACTACGGTGAAACATATGAAATATTATGATAAAGCTTTTGTAACAGGTTGCGATGAAAATCATGAGTGGATGCTTAAGTGGTTTTTTAAAAATTATAAAAAGCACATGGAAGATGTTCCTCTTATATTCGCTAATTTTGGTCTAACGTCAGAAGGATTAAAAATAGTTCGTGAAAACACGCATGCAGTAATGAACTTAAAAACATTTGATGAAAAAGGCTGGTTTAAGAAGCCAATGTCTATGATAAAATCTCCGTCTAAAAAAACCGTATGGTTAGATTTAGACTGTGAAATACGAGATAACATAACTAACTTATTTGATATATTAGAACCTAATAAATTAAATATGGTTCAAGATAAACCTTGGACAACAAGAGGACAAGAGCTATGGCATAATTCTGGAGTTGTTGGATTTATTGACAAGCCATCTATATTATATCAGTGGGCAAAGGCAGTAAGAGAAGATCCTGTACAAGGAGATCAAGAAGTACTACACCTAATGCTTAATCCCATAACAAAAATTAAATATATAAATGATATACCAAACGAATATAACGTATTAAGACTACAAACAGAACTTGACGGTTATGCAGGAGCTATAAAAGTAATGCACTGGACTGGTCAAAAAGGAAAAGATAAGATAAAGGCAATGATGTGAAAAGAATAGTTCAATTAGTTGGAAATGGTGATAACGCTTCTTTATTTTTTAAAAAGCCAAGACCTGGAATGAAACTTACTTGTAACCTTCCTCCATTTGATGTTGCTGGAGTTTATGCTACAGTAATAGTAGACTTTAAATTTATGAAGGCTATACAAGACATGTCTCTTCAATGCCCGGGCGATTGGATACTTGGAATGCGGCCAAAGATACACATGGATAAGAATCCAACTTTTTACGTAAAGCACTCTCATCAAGTCAAAGAGTTTTATACTGAATTGCCAAAATACGTTTCTAATTATACAGATTTTAATTGTGGTCATATGGCCACGCACTACGCTGCAAACAAAGTAAAAGCAGATGAAATACACTTATACGGATTTGATTCTATATTTGATTTTAATCTGAAGAGTTGCTCTGACTTTTACTTAGGATCCGACAGAGGAAACATGAACAATAACAGACTTACAAATAATTGGAGGCCTGTATGGAAAAATATGTTCGATGAATTTCCTAAGACTAAATTTATATTACACCACATACATGACGCAATAAAGTTTGACGTGGGAAGTAACGTTGACGTTGTTACTTACGACGGAAAAGCGAACATAGAAAACAATTAACAAGTTAAGTGAAAACTTGTTTACAAACGCATAAATGTGTGTTATAATATAACTATAATAAATTAGGAGTCAATATGTCTAAGAAAAAATCTAATATAATCGATTTTAAAAAAGCAACCGCTAAAAAATTTAACGATGAAAACGAAATAGTCTTTACTGTTGAAGGCGAAGATTATCAGCTTGGTGAAATGGTTCATCAGGCTCATAATGATAACGGTATGGAATTTGTATTTAAATTGGAGGAGTTTGATGACGACGAACCCGAAGGAAGTGTTCACTAAAGTGGACTTATTAAAAAAGCAATTAGCTGAAGAAACTAAAGAAAAATATGCGCTGTATAAGCGCATAAAGGAGCTAACTGAAGAAGTTAACATGTTAAGTGAAAAAATTCAAATAAGTGAAAAAAAACGTTTACAAATGCAAAAAAGTATGGTATAATATATCTATAAAATGGAAAAGGAAATGATGAATAGAATAGGAGAAAAAAATCATGTTGTAGCTATAAGTAACCGACAGGGTGTTGTGATGGAGAAGTTGCATTTAGGCAGAAGCAGAAGCACATCGGGATTTACAGGTACGGAACTACCCAGGGAATCAGAGTCGGAGTATAAAATGTTCCCTAGTCTTACCATGGGGCGGACCCATCGGTCGGTAAGGCTAGATGTATTGATCGCCGCCCCACAGAATTTGGAGGCTATAAATGCCTAGTCCATCCGAAATACAATCAATGCTTCCACTATTTCTACAACTCCTCTTCTTCGCGGTAGCTGGTGCATTGATTGTAGGCGTATTCTTTTCTATAGTTGGCTTCTTCTTTCGTAATGCTCTTATGATTATGATTATCGTAGCTTTACTATTTGCAGTCAACTATGGTTATATTGATTTAACACAGATATTTGGAGTTGCTAAATGACAATGCATTTAATGCCAGTATATTATAATAACAATAACAGTAAAAAAAGAAAGCAACCTTTTAAAAAACCAGGGTGGCAAAAAGCTCAAGCCGAGCACGATGCATGGCTAAAAAAAATGGGTGCACATCCAAGTCAAATTAAAAATAAAACTAAAGATTCAGGAATTAAAGCTCCTAATTATAAAGAGCTTTCACAGTCTCTACCAACAAGCAACTACGTAGGCAAGGTTGTTGGTAAGTCTAAAACAAATGCATATACCGGTACATTTATTACTGGTATCGCCACTATGCATAAATCTAATATGGTGCCTGTAAGTAAAAACGCTGATGCTAAAGAATATGCTACGATGAGACGTAATTAACATGTTAAGTGAAAACTTTACTTTAAGTGAAAATAAACCTTTACAAATACTAAAAAGTATGGTATAATGTATACATTAAATAATTAATTAGGAGTTTTTCATGGTTACAGTTAAAATTACATATCCCGACAACACAATCGAGTACTGGTTCGAGTCTTTATCTAACTTCCATTCGGAATTAAAAAGACTTCAAAATATCCACAACAACAAAATCAAATTCGAATTC
>Ga0163179_10002633_pt1 | contig 12432 bp, 2 predicted proteins | sample AtlANTMetagenome_FD_109643 | JGI IMG/M metagenome (GOLD analysis project Ga0163179, IMG submission 109643) | Marine eukaryotic phytoplankton communities from the Atlantic Ocean - Atlantic ANT 2 Metagenome | ecosystem: Environmental > Aquatic > Marine > Oceanic | place: North Atlantic Ocean...
CAAATGATGATGGTGAATTTGAAGGGGCTAGGGTAACTTTTAGAATGTTAGATAAACAAAGAGCAGTTCAATTAGACAGAAAGGGAGCTTTACAAAATTCTACAGTTGTTGTAAATAGAGGTACTACTCCTTTCAATGATTTATCGTTCCAAAGTGATGCAAATAATTTTTATAAAAACTATTCTAATCCTATATATAATTCTAATTATGTGGGATACAGAAGAGGTGAAATTTATAGATTTGGTATATTGTTTTATGATAAAAAAGGTTCTCCGTTGTTTGTAAAAAAAGTAGGAGACGTAAGAATGCCAGAACATAGCACAGAATATATAGTTCCTAAGTACAATAGTGATGGTAATGTTATAGGTTTTTATCAACCAAGTCCTTACTATTATCAAACATCAAGAGATACAAAAGACCATGGGTTTAAAAAAACTGGAAACAATCAATATGTAAATATAGACAATGGAGCTTCGCATGTAGGTAATGTTTTGTTTCCTTATTTTGAAATAAAAATATCATCTAAAACAGCAAAAATAATAAGTGGTTATTCTATAGTAAGAGTTCCTAGAGAAGATAATTATAAGACTATAGTTACTTCTGGTATATTAACAAGAACAGAATATTTGGCTGATGATTTATATAGTGAAAACACAGAGCTTAATAACAATAAAGATAGTTTTATTAATTCATCATTTCCATTATGGACTCCAATTATACAAACATCAGCGGGAGCTTCTGCAGTAGGAGGTTGGTCAGATGAACCAAAAGAATCAAGATACTATGGTTACAATGAAAGCTCTTCAAATATTTATGCTATGGAATCTCCAGACGCATTATTAAATGATTCGTTTTTTTATGAACACAGTTCGGCTGATAGAATAAAACTTATAGAGTCAGCTTATTGTATGAAACAAAACATAGTACACAAAAACTCTGATGGAGAAACAAATGAAAATATATATGGCTCTTTGTGTTTAGATTTATCAGACCAAAGATACAATACAAATGAAGATGAATCTCAAGGATATAACTATCCAGAAATGTCACAAAATTCACAAAACGCTACATTATTAGCTAATGGCTCCATGAATCAATTTGCGACTTTAATGGCTAAGAATTTATTAACAGGTGGCTCTATAGATGTTTTTGGAAGTGAGATAGAGGCTGGTCAATGGGAGTTTAAATTTAGTAACTCTTATAATTTTTGGGATGATAATATTATAGAATTAAATGATAATAATGCTGACACCTCTTTAGACTCTTTAAGTGCAGCATATTATGCAGAGGTGCATGGCGAAAATTTAGCAAATGTAAATATAGAACAATATAGCGCATCAGGAGAAATAATAAACTTAGGTTATTATACTAAGTATTATACAAAAAGAATATCTTGTTATCCGCAATATAGTTTATGTTCTACAAATTTTGCTGACTCATCTTTAACGCAATATGACACGTATTTTAGTGGAGACTCTCAAGAAAACTTCACACAAGGTTTACCTTATAAAAACTTACAATCTGCTGACATGGATACTTCACCTAATGCAAGTTGGGTAGACAGCTCTGAGTTGTCAGAAGCTTTTCCAGAGTCTTACATAACTTTTGCAAAAGTAGTTACTGCAGGAGAAGAAATTTACACTGACCAAACTAATGCTTCTAAAAATTTTGTTAATGTAAATGTTTTTCATGAATTAGATATTCCTTCTAAGTACTGGTCTAAATCTATAGGCTTTGGGGGCGCTGGTAGCAACTCTTATTTAGACACCTTAAAACTTTCTCAAAGCTCAAAAAGAATAATAATGTCTATTGATAAAGCGGGTCAGCTACCCGTAACAAGACAACAAATTTGGAGTCAGAATGGGGCAGAGTATGTAGTAGGTGGTTTAGGAAATAAAGATAAGGGAAAGTCTATTTATAGCCCTGAGGTAACAATAGCGCAAATACACAGAAGGTTAGATGCAGATGGAATGTATGGCGGTTATTCAGATGGCGCTTTTTCTAGAAATAGATTTCAAGCAGTAGGTCATTATACACCAGTAGGAGACCCTATTAATCAAGTTTTTGGTGTAACTCAAAATGACACAGGGGATAATGGAAACGAAGTTTTTGGTGGAGATACATTTATAGGATATTTAGAACACAAAAAAAACTTTAAATCCGATGAAGGAGATAGAGTAGTATGTTTAGCCACACAAGTTCCTTTAGAATCTGATGTTAACTTAGATTTAAGGCATGGTTTATTTTTTAATAGTAGTGATACTAAAATACCTAGATTTATAGAAGATGATTACAGGTATAACGAAAGTTATAATTCAGAACAAAACATATTAAGCTTTTTAATTAGACCTCCTGAATTAAGAGAGGTTTATAATTGGCCTTCTACAGTAGCTTGGTCAGAACAAAAATTAACAGGAGAGTTTCAAGACTCATATTCTGTTTTTCCTGTAAATCAGTTTAGAGATTTAGATTATGTAAAAGGCCCTATAACGCAAATGTTTCTTTTAAAAGATAATTTGTTTGCTTTACAAAATTCAGGTGTTGCAAAGTTAAGTGTTAATCCTAGAGTTTTAATTAAAACAGAAGACGGACAAGATATACAAGCTGCAACAGGCACAGGTTCTGCGTTAGAAAGATATGATTATGTTAGCCAACAGTTTGGAAGTCAACACTTTTTTGGAAGAGCAGAAAGTGATAATGCAGTATATTTTTATGACGATTCTAATTCTAAATTTTTATCATTAAGTTCAAAAGGAAAACAAGGTGGTGGTTTTTCTGTAAACTCATTAGGGGATACAGCAGGAATGCAATCTTATTTTGATAAATTTAAAAACTTAATTATTAATGACAACCCTTTAACTAATGAGGTTTTTAATGTAGAGCCAAGTTCTGATTACAATCAATCTTTTGAAGGAATGTATGATTATATATCAGACCAAAAAGGTGGTATAATTATTGGGCATGACCCAGAGTATAATGAAATTTTATTAACATTAAAAGCAGAAGGTAGGCCCCCAGAAACAATTGTATATAGTGAGTTACTAGGAACGTTTACATCTTTTGTTTCTAAAAGAGCCGCTGATTATTTTAAGTATAAAGGTAGAATGTATTGTACTTATAACACGTCAGACAATCCTTTATCTGCAATATATTTAGCAAATGGTTATCAAAATGAATATGAAAATTACGATAATTTTGATGGCTCTACAGTGCAAAGATATTTAAACTTTGGAGGTATAGATTATTATGTATGGGATTATGATAATGTAACAAATAATGAATTTATTTATCCTGAGGACTCTAATGAAATAGTGGAATCTGTAATATATAAAGAACCTTTTGAGCTAGAAGTTGTGTTTAATGACGAGCCTTTTCAAAGTAAATTATTTGATAAAATTCAGATGATGATAAACTCTGATACTAATGAGGGATACAAGTATAATTATTTTCGTAAATTTGTATTCAAAGGAGCAGGAAATGAAAAGGAAATTGTGGAATTTGATAGAGGAGATGACTCTCCCCTTTATTCTGCAGCTAATAATTTATCATCAGTAAATGCTAATGGTAGAAAAACATGGTACAGTGTAAAAGATGCTATACACTTTGCTCCTATGAGAAGATTAGAGCCTTCAAATAATGAATTGAATAGAGAGAACACAGTAAGGGGAAGTTATGCAAAAGCAAAAATGACATTAGGATGGCCAGTAAATGGAGTTTTTGTAGATGGAGAAAGTGAATACGGAAGCATAAAAAGTGAGAAGTTTAATATATTTTCTGTTTTGCCGTTCTACAGATATTCAAGAATTTAAAATAAAAACATATGGCAGTAATAAATAATCCAACAGATATAGAAAGTTTACAAAACGTTGCAGGTGGTACATATAGAGGTCAGACTTTAGGTATGACTTCACGAATTTCTGATTCCGCTAAAGGAATGTTAGATATGTATAAAGGAACCGATTTTATGACTGACCCTAATTTCATAAGAGACCTTGAAATATTTAAAAAAGCTTATCCAGGTCAAGAGGGTACACTAATGAATTTATTACAAGGTAACACTTCTAGCGCTGCCACTGATGTAGTTTCAGGTATATTACCACCAGTTAGTCCAACTGTAAATTTAATAGATACCCCTAGTGGAATAGTTCCAGAGCTTACTCCTATAGGAATGGAAGCTATGCCAGAAGCTGGTTTAAATTTAATAGATACCGCTGGTGGAATAGTTCCAGAAACGGCAGCAAGTAAGCCAGGTGTTTTGGGTATTAAAAATTTATTTAAAGGACAAAGTGGTTTAGATTCACTTATGCAAAGAGGTAAAGAGTTAACATCCACTATGAGTCCTGCTCAAGTTACTGCTGCATCTTCTGCGTTAGCTTTAGTTAGACCACAAGACTGGATGTCTGATGATGACCCTACTACAGTAACAGGAAGAGAGGTTATGGGTAGAGGTTTACAGTTTGCAAAAGGATTAGCTACAATGCCTTTAAATCCAGTGCAAGGTATTATAGATATGGTGTCAGCTCCAGCAGGATTGTTTAAAGACTTAATAACTAGAAAAAAAACAAGAAGCGCTATAACTGACCAAAAGTCTGACGAACTTTTAGCTGATGTTTCTGGCGAACAACAAAATCGTCAAAACTTAAGATACAAAGGGGATTTAGAGCAAAAATTAAAATACATGGAAGACATGGGAGTGGATACAGGAAACACTACTTATGCAAAAAAAGGAGCTCAAGTAGGTTCTAATAAAACGTCAGCTTCACACGATTATTTATCTGATGATTATAAAAGATTTTTATCTATGAACATGATGGGTGGTGGAAACATAGAAGGAACAAGACCAGAAATGTTAAAGTATTCTTATGCTACTGGAGGCCAAATGGACCCACCTGTGCAAGCAGATACTTCAAGCACGGGAAACCTTAAATATTCTGAAGATTTAGCTAAGTTCGAATATTATAAAAATAAAGATGCCGCATATAGAGCATCAAAAGAAAATCCTGCTTTTACTACATATGGGGGCACAAAGCCAATGGGGGGTACTGTAGATTTCGGAATGCCAGGTGGCGCAAAAGCTATACAAACTTTTGGAGCTTTATACAAGTTTTTAAAAAGCGGAAAATCTTTTAAAGATTTTATGAAAACAAAAGATATAATAGAAGGTGACACGCCAATAGAACAATTTATGGTAAAGCCATTGGAAAAAGGTGGTAGGGCTAATGGGCCAAGTCATGCTCAAGGGGGTATACCTGGTTTTACTAAAGATGGTGGCATGGTAGAGTTTGAGGGAAATGAAATGATATTTTCTAAAAAAGATTCTAATGTAATAGAAAAATTAAAAAGAGGAGGCGATATAAATGCTTTAGGAAAATATGTTTCAAAAGCTATGGATAATTGGCCAGGTGGTTATTAAAATATATAAAATATGACAACTATAAAAGGAACACATAAACCACATAAACACAGTAAAATGCATTTAGCAGAGCATGCTGCTGTTGGTTTTTTTGATTTATTAAGTAGGCTGCCTGAAGGCACAGGGGTGTATTTAAATAGTGTTTTTAGAGACGAGGGTCATAAGATACATAACAAAGGCTCTAATCACTCTAAAGCAAGCGCTTTAGATATTAATGTAAGAGACGAAAACTACAGTGAGTTTTTGGAATGGATGTTTGTAGACTATAAACATTTAGACCGTAATGAAATTAAAAATTACGGAGACGGAAAACAACATAGATTAACATTATCCCCTGAAGCAGAAGAGTGGTTAAAGTTGCACAATGCTAGGGTTTTAGATGAAAGAGGTAGAGATGGTGCTCCACATTTTCATATAGATTTTATGAAACCTGGTGTAACTAACACAAATAGAAGTTATAAATTTTATGACCAAGACGGGGTGTATAGTGATTATTTAGGTGGCTCTTGGGTATATGGAACTAGATATAAAAGTTATAAAGAACAAGTTGTAACAGAAAATGGAGAAGAAGTTAACTATAGTGAAAGTGAACAATATAAAAATACTTTAAAAGTATTAGATAAAAGTAAAATAAAACATGATAAATATAAATATGTATATGACTTTTCTCCAGAAAGTGATTTTCAAAAAAATGTTCTTCCTGATATAAAATCATATGACAGCAATATAAAATCAGGAAACACAATTCTTTTAGATAATAGTGAAAATGAAAATAAAGAAATTGGTCCAGTAGAAAAAGAAAAAGACCCTTTACAATTTCAATATAATATAAAAAGAGGTGACACTTTATCTAGATTAGCACAAAAATATAATACTACTGTAGAAGAGTTAATGGACGCTAACCCTAATATAAAAGATAAAAATAAAATATACACAGGTGAAACTTTAACTATTCCAGGTAAAACACAAGTAGGTGGTTCTTCTAGAATTATAACTCCTGGTACTGATACAGAAGGAGGTAGCACTAAAGTAAATCCACAAGACATATACAACTATTTAATAGACGAACATAATGTATCTCATAATCATGCTATGGGAATATTAGCTAATATAGCTGGGGAGTCTTCTTTTGATAGTTCTGCTATTGGAGATAATGGTTCTTCTTATGGTTTATTTCAATATAATAAATCAGGAGGTAGAAGACAAAATATGTTAGATTTTGTAGGAGATGATTGGAAAACAGACTGGAAGGGTCAAGTAGACTTTATATTTGAAGAAGATAATAAAGATTCTAGAATGAGACAATTTTTAGAAAAAGATTATAATTCTGTAGAAGATGCTGCACATAGTTTTATGATAAACTTTGAAAGACCTGCTAACAAATCTAAAGCTAATTCTAAAAAAAGAGTTGACAAATTAAATAATAGTTTTATTTCTGAAAACGATTTACAAGAAGGTTATAAAAATAAAGCAGATGTAACTGAGCCAATTACTAAAGACCCTATAGAAAGAAGTGAAGAGATAAGAGAAAAGATAGAAAATGCAGAAACTGAAGAAGAGATTATAGAAATTTTAGAAAAAGAAAATGAAAATATAAATAACCAGATTAACGAAAATGAATCTAAATTACCTCCTAAAGGGCACCCTATTAAAGTTCCTGATGATGCAGTTATAGAAGATGGCGTTGCAACTTGGGAAGATGATAATGGGATTGAAAAAATAGCCGTTTTAAATGAAGATAATGAATGGGTAACTTTTACTGATGATGAGTTAGTTATTTATAATGAAATGGAAATGGAAGGGCAGCCTGAAGATGATGAGTTAATTATATACGGAGAGGATGATAAAATGGAGGGGGACCCAGAAAAAGATGAACTAATTATATACGGAGAAGATGATGTTATGGAAGGCGATGAAGAAGAGGGTTTGCCTAGCGAAGCTCAACCAAGAGACGTGGGTCCATCAATAGAGGTAACGCCTGGTGAACAAGAAAGAAGAGATTCTCTTAAAAATATTACAGACCCATTAGCAGATGATGATGGTATATTAGAAGATGAAGAGTTTCCTGTAACTAAAGAAGATTATCAGTCGATAAGAGATATGTTAAACAGGTTAATGCCTAGCATGACAGAGGCCACTCAAAAGTTGTATAAAATTTTAAATTCAAAAGATGGAATTATAGATTGGATGAAGGGGGATACTAATGGTGTTCCTAATGACTTGTTTATAAATTACTTTGGTGGAGACCTAGGTACATTTAAAAACATGCATACAAAAGAAGATATACGACAAATGCTTAATAAACGTGGTATACCAGCAACCGCACCAGAAGCTCCGACTACTTTTAATGGGCCTGCAGGTAGGTATTTTAAACTACAGGACATGGCCTTTAATCATGATAACGCTCTTCATGTTCAAGACTTTAGTAAAGACACTGTATTTTTTATACCAGCTTCTGATATAGATGATGTATATGACCCAGGTGATATGGCTGCAATATTTCGTAATAAAGACGCTAATATTATTGCCTTTAACAGTATTGATGAATTAAAAAATCATTCAGGTGGTGGATATATTTCTGCTTTTCAATTACCAGATATAATAACTTACAATGATGAGGATTTAGACGATTTTTTACAGTCGTATGGTGGAGAAGCTGATAATGTATTTAATACGTGGGACAAAGTAAGAGAAGCTGAAGGTCAAGCAGACTGGGAAGAAGACCAGTTTACAACTTATGGTGATTACAATAAAATTCCATATGCAAATTTTGAGTTTTCTGATAAATTTAAATCTAAATACTTTAGAGGAGTTCCTCACGACCCTGACACAGGTTTAGCATATACTCCTGAACAATTTAATTCTTTATACACAAGCCCAGAAGATGTAAACATTATTGTTCCAAGAGAATTACAAGCATCTATAGAACAGGGTTTTGGAACTATGGAGACTCCAGGTGGAATGATAAATGCTTTTGAAAATTTAATAGAATTAAAAGAAGATGGTTATGTTGTAGATAGCACATATGGAGAAACAACCACGCCAGATGGGCGTACAGGTTTAATGATATACCCTCCTGGTTCTTCTATAGATAAACATGGAGCTTGGGTAGATGAGCAAGGTTACGCCTATTATTGGGGCGCTAACGGTGAGTTTAAATTATCAGAAAAAAAATATACTTATGAAGACTTTGAGGGTGGTATAGATTCTAATCAAGATAATTTAGTTAGGGGTAAAGACTTTATGAATAAAATAGCAACTGTAGAAAATGGTGGTTATTGGGACGTAAAGACTACAACAATGTATAGTGAGCGTGGTGTTTATAGAGATAGTTTTGGAAGATTAAGAAAAGTAGATACTCATGGTATAGAATATAAAATGTCTGATGAAGGTGTGCTTGACCCTACAGACTCTACAGGTGAAAGTGGTTATTGGAAACCTACTAATAAAGGTCTTAGAAAAATAAAAGACTTAGGCTTTCAATATGATTCTGACCAAGATAAATTTTATGCAGGAGATTATTACAAAAAAAATGGAGAGTGGTATACTCCTAATGGTTTTCAAGTGGTGTTAGATGAAAAAAATAATGAAGATTATTATGCACTTCATGCGCCAGAGAACATGAAAAACAGTGAGACGTATAAAAAATCAGGATACAAATGGAATTCTAAAGAAGGATATTGGATGCCACCTGATGCTTATAGGGGTGCTGACGGAAATTGGTATGTAGATAAAACTATAAATAGCAGCTATTCTGCTGAATATGGAGTGGACGAAAAGTTTGATTTAGTAGAAAGTAGATATAATCTTAATTCAAAGAATAGCATATATGTACAACGCAAAGAACAAGATTATTATACTGGTAATTTAAATAGTGCGCAAGTAACTATATCTGTTCCTATTACCAAAGGGGATTATCGTGGAGCTAATGTAACTAGTAATTGGGAAGATTTAAGTAGAAATGTAGGTGATTTACCTAATACAAGTGGTGATTATTTTGACCAAAGTTATAGCATTAAATACACTGGCAAATCTGATGAAAACACTTATGTTGGCCTTTTAAATGACGCGGACAGCGAAAAACAAAAAAACTTTAAGTTGTTACAGGCAGACACTTTAACATCAAAAGGATATACTTGGGCTCCTGAATACAGTAAATGGTTTAATCCTGGTGTAACAAAAGGAGCTAATGGTCTTTATACAGATGAAAAAGGATTTGTATATAAACAAAGTAATGATACTTACAATAATGGTTTACCTGCATGGACTTGGCAACACACACCTGAGTCAATGAAAAATACAGGTTGGACTCAAACTTTAAAAGACTATCAAGGTAATGATGTTACTATAAATAATCTACCTGCAGATTCTTATTTTCCTCCTGGCACATATGTTGACGAAGGTGGAAATTTGCGAATAAAACGAGGTAATGAAATAGATGACCAACATGACCAACATTTTTTTTCAAATCCTAATAAAACTAAATCTGAAAATAATAGTAAAGGTGGCTCTCGTGGTGCTGCTATAAAAATAAAAAATGGACAGATTCAGTATGGTTATTATAAAAATGAAGGGGATACAGATGTAGTATACGAAGATTTAGATTGGGTAAATAGTGGAGATTATAATTTAAGGACTTGGGGTGTTGGTACTACTAAAGCACAAAGAGAATGGTATGCAGAAAATGGATGGGTAGAGGCTGATGATATGTTAGGGGAGTTTAGAGATGGTAAAATTAATACTAATATATTTCATCAATATGATGATACTCCAAGGTCTGATGACCCTACTAAGACTTATGCTCACACTATATGGTTACCACCAGGTGCAGAAAAAGACGAGCAAGGTAGATGGATGGACCCTGAAAGTGGTAATTATTATGTGTTACAAAATTATAGTGCCACTGAAGGTGATGATTCTATATACACACCCACCTTGATGACTGAGGGGCAGATGAATACTTATTATGAAAACTTAAAAGAAACATCTAAAACATCAGCTAATGTAGAAGGTATTGACGTTGGTCAATATGACCCTTGGGGGCAAGCTAAAGAAAAAATTTCTGGCTTCCTTACTAAACACGGAGACTCTGCTATAACAGCTTTACAAGCAGGTGTAGGTTTAATTGGATTAGGTAAGGCATTAAAAGATATACCTGTAGAAGAAAGGCCTAAACTGTCAGGGCAATATGAGGCTTTCCAAAGAATGTCTAAAGAAATGGCTCAGTCTGGTATGGACCCTAAGACTAAATATGCTATGAGAAACGAATTAACTAATGCATATAGCTTGGGTATTAAAAATGCATTAAGGGCTTCAGGGGGTAATAGGTCTACTTTCTTAGCTAATGCTGGTGTGTTAAATGCTAATCGTGTTGATGGATTGTTGAAAATGGGAGCTATGGATTCACAACAAAGATTAAAGAATATGGAACATTACGGAAAAGTTCTTAACTTTGCAGAAGAGTTTGCTTTAAAAGGCAAGACTGTAGAAAATAATGCTAAGTATCAAGAAGCGGTAAGAAAGTCTGAAGTGTGGGGGGCTATGGGAGGTTCTATTATAAATAAAATTCTTGGCGACATGTCTCATAAAGAAACAATGAAGACTATGCAACCATTGATTGAAGAAGGTTTAAGGGGAATGAGGAATCAGTTTGAAGATATGTTTACTGAATTTGAAACTAAAGCAGACCAATTTATAACAGACAATATGATAAACCCTACATCAACAGAAACCCCAGGAGAAGATTAATAAATAAAAACTATGTCAAACTATTTAAATATTATAGGTAACTGGAGCACTTCTGCTCAACAAGGAAGGGACAGAGCTAGGCAAGAAATAGAAACTCAGTCTAAGTTATTGCAAACACAAATGCAAAACTTCATGAGTGAGCAAAAATTAGAAATGAACTATACTAATAGAATGAAATCTATAGATAGTCAAGCTCAATTCTTGGTACAAAATGCTATACCTAAACATAAGTCTGATATGAAAAATATAGTTCAAGACGCTGAGGTTAAATTAAAAAATCAATTAAATTATTTTGGTGGGGACTTTAATAAATTTATGCAAGCAGGTGGTAGACAATCTATAAATGAATACAGAGACTCTATATTAAATAGTGATTTAGCACAAATTATAATGTCTAATCAAGAAGAGGTTGCAAAGTATTTAAAAGACTTAGATGAAAACCCTCATTTAATATCTCAAAGAGACTCAGAAAATTTTAAAAAATATATGAATGGGGAAATGGGAGCTTATCAATTTGCTGGTTCTTACACAGATAAGCAGGAGCCTACAGAGACGGAACTACAAAGATATGGAAGCGTAGAAGAAGCTTGGTTAGCAAAAAATTATTTTGCATATTTACAAGATTATCAAACAGATATGGGTATGGATGTTCTTGAAAAAGACGCTAATGAATATGGAGATGAGTTGTTGTATTACGTGTCAGGCAGAATGGGTAAAAAAGAATTTACTGAATGGCATCAAGCAGATAAAAACTCTAGAAGTATGGCTAATCATAAAAGCCATTCATATCAAATTAAAAACTCTTTTGGAAACATGGGAGGCTTTGGTACTCTTGATGTTGGTTTTATAAATCAAGGTGAATATTTCTTTAACATGCAAGACAATAAACAATCTATTGAAAACCTTGAGCTAGGCTTTGAGTTTAAACCTACTATGGATGGAGCAAGTAGAGAGACTGCAAACAAACTAATATATGGTCATAGCATGATGGGAAGTAAACATCAAGAAATAGTAGAGACTTTGTTTGGAGATAAAGGAGATAATTGGGATGGGGAATTAACTTTTGAAGAAGTTATGTCATTACAAGGTAGTAGATTAGCTTCTGTTTATACTGAAGACGGTAATATTATACAAGCAGGTGTACGTAAAAGTAATGATGACTTTACTGGTTTTGGTTCTGATGACTGGAATTTTTATGATGTGCAAATGATGTTTAAAATAGATACGGGCAGAAAAGATGAAAGAGGTAATCCTGAATATAAACTTGTTAC
>Ga0163179_10002634_pt1 | contig 12428 bp, 5 predicted proteins | sample AtlANTMetagenome_FD_109643 | JGI IMG/M metagenome (GOLD analysis project Ga0163179, IMG submission 109643) | Marine eukaryotic phytoplankton communities from the Atlantic Ocean - Atlantic ANT 2 Metagenome | ecosystem: Environmental > Aquatic > Marine > Oceanic | place: North Atlantic Ocean...
AATTGTCGACCCTTGGCCGCGTGCCCGTCGAGCAATGGGAGAAGACCAGCCTTGCAGAGGCCAACGCCATTGCCGATGAGGATGCGTCCTGGTGCCGGCAGATCGGCCAACACGGTCTGTCCCTGATCTCAACCCTCGCAAAGGACAAACCACCCGGGGAGCCCGTGCAAATTCTCACCCACTGCAACGCGGGATGGCTCGCTTTCACCGATTGGGGCTCCGCCACGGCTCCGATCTACGCCGCCCATCGCTCTGGAATCCCCGTTCATGTCTGGGTGGATGAAACCAGACCCCGGAATCAGGGGGCCCGGTTGACTGCCTGGGAACTTCGGAATGAAGGGGTCCCCCACACCGTGATCGTAGACAATGCCGGAGGGCACCTCATGCAGCACGGCCTCGTCGACATGGTCATTACCGGAACCGATCGCACAACAGCCACCGGGGATGTGGCGAACAAGATCGGAACTTATCTCAAGGCTCTTGCCGCCCACGATAACAGCGTCCCCTTTTATGTCGCGCTGCCTTCCTCCACCTTTGACTGGCAGATGCACGATGGAGTATCCGAAATTCCCATCGAGGTGCGCGACGGACGAGAAGTTTCCCATCTGGAGGGACTCTCCGGGGAACATTCCGTAACGGAGGTCGACCTGATTAATCCCGGGTCCCCGACCGGCAATTTCGCCTTCGACGTAACACCTGCCCGCCTGGTCAGCGGACTGATTACCGAGCGAGGCATCTGCGCGGCCACCAAGGAGGCGATCACTTCCCTGTTTCCTGCCTCAGAACGCACATGAGGTCCCAACCTGTCCGAATTCTCAAGGAGGGCTACTGGGATCGCACTTCCGTAGTGCCCAGCGAAGACGGAAGCCTCCGCGTCCGCAAGGAAAGCAAGGATACTGCCAGTCCCGGGCCATGGGCCCACCAGGCCCTCCGGAACGAAATCGCCTACCTCGCTTCCCTGCCTCAGGCCGCCCGCGCGTATTTCCCCACCCTCCTCGACAGCTGGGACGAGCTCTCGATAGGCTACGAGATCCCGTTTTTTGCGGAGCGGCAGGATGTAGCCCGGCTTTCGCTGGCCGGAACGCTCAGCGCGGAGGACGCGGAGTCCATCCAGGCCGAACTGTCGCGAGCTGTCCTCTACGGACTCCATGCGGAGAGAGAGAGTCGAGCAACTGCCTTCGCGACCCACCTCGAGACCGTCCTTGAGGAATCCATCATCGAACTCGCGGGCATGCCGCCCTTCCGGGACCTCGTCGAGTCCCCCTCGGTCTCCATTAACGGAGCAGCCCCAATCCCCGGCCTCCACACCGCACTGGACGCGGTGCGACAGTCGGGGGTTCTCACCCTGCTCGCGACCCAGCCCTCGGTCCGCCTGCATGGGGACCTCATCCTCGAGAACATCCTCTGGCCCGCCCTTGTCCTCATTGATCCCGTATCGGTTACGGGCCTCACCCATGGCCCGCCCCTTTTCGATCTCGTCAAATATGAATCCTATGCCAGCGGAGAACTGTATGCCATCCGCGAGGAACTGGTCACTGCCGAACCTGCCCACGCAGGGGGGTATTCCTACGAAATCTTCTGGAGCGCCACGGAACTGGCAGCCTTCACACAACTCGACCTGAGGAGCCGTTTCCGGGCAGAGTTCGTTCACGTGCACGGCCCGGTCCATCCGCAGCTCTACCAACTGCTTGACGCCTATTTTTCCCTCGTGATGGCACGCAACACCACCGGGCGACACCAGTTCGCAAGAGTCCTCAAGGGCTCTCAGTGCCTGGCCGCATCTTCTGCGGGGCCGGCTTCATGACCCGAATCCGGCTCATTGCTGGCCCCCAACCCCCGGTATCCGGTAGCGAAGTAGATCATACTCGCCAGGCACATCACAGCCAGGGCCAGCCAGTAGCATGTCCACCCACCCTGCTCACCCACGACCATCCAATCGTAGAGTTTGCCACAGAGCAGCGTCCCGACCAGAGAGCCGAGCCCCATCGAGGCAAAGGTCACAAGGGCCTGCACCTGCGCCCGGAGGGCAGGATCAACCCGTCGGTTCAGGAACACGCGTCCGGTCTCGAAAAAGAAAGTCCAGCAGATGCCATGGAGGGAGAGCCCCACCAGCAGCCAGCCAAAATGGTCAAACACTCCCCCGAAAGCGAAGAGGATATAACGAACGACCGCGCAGCCCATCGCCACCATCAGAAGAACCTTGATCCGGACCCGCTTGAGCCAGTAGCCCATCATGAGAAAGGCCAATACCTCGAAAACCTGGCCCATGGTCATCCCCGCCGCGACCGAGGCGAACCCGAGCTCACGCAGGTGGATTGGACTATGCATGTAGAAGGCGGCCAGCGGAACGGAGAGCAGGAAAGTCGAGATGAGGTAAGCACGATGGTCCCGGTTTTCGAAGATCCGCAGGGAGTCCATGCCAAGCACACTACGCCACCCCCGGGCGCCCTTCGCCATGGGCGGCGTGTGCGGCAGCATGAAGGCACAAAGCCCGGCCATGATCCGCATTCCGGTTGCCAGGTCTCCGACGCTGGTGGACTCATCCAGGCCGAACCAACTCACCGACCAGCCCACGAGGATCCAGCCCACCGTGCCCCAGACTCGATAGAAGCCGAAGGATTTCTGTTCGTCTTCGAGGTTGTTCAGGGCGATGGTGGTAATCAGACCCCACGCGGGGGCCGAAATCAGCGCATTCAGCGACAGAAAGAAGAGGAACAGCTTGGGATTCCCCTGGTCGAGGGCCTCAAAAGCCGCCCACAGAAAGATGGCTCCACCCGTGATGATGATGCCGGCGAGCTTCTCCGCCGGAATGCGCTGGTCCGCACGAGCACCGAAAAGGATGGGAGAAATCATCCCCGCCACCGGCCCGATGAGAAACGCCCAGGTGATCGTCCGGTTCCAGCCCTTCGCCTCGAGCACGTTCGACAGGACCGGCAGCCATGCGCCCGGGGCAGCCGCCAGCAGGCAGAAAACCACCGCAATCCAATAGCGATGTCCAACAATCCCCTGGCGACGCACGGCGGGAGTATCCGGGCGGACGCTCTCCTGTCGAGCGTCTAGTGCCCTGCCCTCCGAGCGACCCGAGTTCCCCCCCGTGGTGAGGGACCTTACTGTCAACTCACGGGTCCGCGACGGATCGCGTCGGGATCTCGTTCACCGTATAATAGGCCTTGTCATGGAGGAGAGGCCGACCGTCCTTCCCTCGCAGGGCGGAAAGGTCGAAGTCATGGATGTGGCTTTCCTGAACCCCGTCGACGGAGAGCTCCACGAGTCTCCCTCCGCCGGAGACCTTGGCCTCGGTCACCTCTGGCGAGGTATGGTCGACTTCCGGACTGCCGTAGCCTGCCGAGAAGTTGTGGGTGTAGGTCCTAACCACGTAGCTTGCCGGCCTTTCCGCAACCTGTGGATCGACCGGCTTGGTAAAATGCAGTGCAAATCCCTCCGGGGTAATCTTGATCTCCTGGACTTCGAAGGGGATCTTCCCCGTCCAGTCGAGACGCTGGATCGCAAAGGGCGAGGTCCCTCGCACGGGCCATTGCCGGTTGGTGGTGAACCCCCCGGCCATCAGCTGGCCCCGCGGAGTGAATTCCACATTCATGATCCCGGTGGCGAGCCCCTCTCGGAAAGGATAGCAGGCCCCCTGCCACACGCCATTCACCTCTTCGGTCGTCACCCGCATGATGAGGCTGAGGGTATAATCCCCGAAGAAAAGCTGGTTCTCAAACGGACCGAACCTTCCCTTGGTCTGGTTGAGCTGAAAACCCGAGATAGAACGTCCCATCTTGATATAGGGAAACCTCACCGCAGGGGGCACGAGTTCCTTCACGCGCTTCTTCTCCACCCGGAGGCGTGAATTGCTGTTCGGCTCGTTCGCCGGCGCGTCGAGGCCCGGTGCATACGGATACCAGTTATAACTGGCGGGGTGCCCGAGAAACCCTCCCGGCTTGAGATGCTTCAGAGAGCAGGACCCGTTCCACGGACCCTGGCTTTCAATGCAGAACATCGCACCCTCGGCATTGGCAGCGACCCCTCCCGGGCTGCGCAACCCACTACAGATTGGAATCATGCGGCCATCCGGGGTGACCTTGACCGCCCATCCCCGAAACAGGTTCCGGGAATGATACGAGCCGCTGAGCCCGAGCGCGACCCAGATGTTTCCCTCGGGGTCATGCTTTGATCCAAAGGCAAATTCATGCCCCTCGGCGTAGCCCCAGTTGTTCGTGAGCGCATCAAAACGGTCAGCCAGCCCATCCCCGTCCGTGTCGCTGAGCCTCGTGACCTCTCCGAACTGCGTGATCCAGAGCGAACCGTCACGCCAGGACATCCCAAAGATCTCATCCTGCCCACTGGCAAAAAGCTCATAGCTCGGTTGAGGATCATCCTCAAAGGCACCCGAGATGAAGTAGACGTCTCCCCGTCGGGTGCCCACTGCGAGACGGCCATCCGGAAGCACTTCAAAACTCCCCGGGTGCATGGGCACCTCCGCTGGAATGGGGATATCAACGATACGATAGTACTCCGCTTCTTCCTCAGCCGTTCCCCACATCGCACCGAGGTCCTCGGCCCGCCCCGGGAGGGCGACCACAAGGAACGTTACAGCGCTCAGGAGGAATCCGGAAACAGTCATCACCATCGGTAGTCCAGGTTGAGAACAGTCCTGCCAGCCGGCAGGGTTACTTCCAGAAGCAGCTCCCTGGGATCACCCTCCCGAACCACTGTTTTCATGTGTTCGGGCAGCCCGAGCTGCAGGCGGCCGACCTTCCATGACCCTCCCTCCCCGGTAATATCCGGAGCAGAACCCACCCGGAAATAAAAGCTGTCCCGGGGAGCCTCCGTGAGGAACGTCATTGTCCGCCGGAAATACGGTTTCCCCTCCCTGTCGAGGAGGTCCTCGAAAAAGTCCTCCACTGCAATTTTTCCATAGTGATACCGGAAGGTCGGGCGCTTCTGCTTATCGAGGGCGTAGCCGCGGTACTGATACCCGTGGTCCTGGGGAAACAGATAATCGGTCTTCCCCTTGTAGGGCCAGGAATCATCCATCGACTCCAGGCGGTGAAAGGGAATCCCCGCCGGGAAGGAAAAACGATCGCTCCCGCGCGCGTTGAACCGTCCATGCCCGATACTCGCGAACTCCCCTTTCCACAGCATGCGCAGGGCCATCTCCTCGGAATCGAAAGCGAGACTGATCCGCTCGGGATACCCGACCCCGATGCCCCGGTATCCTGCCGTTCCACGCCCGCGGCACATCACCGTCTCGTCTGCCACCCGCAGTTCCGGGGACTGCCGGGAGAGTCCCTTCGGGTTCTTCGCGCGACTCCCATCAGCGAGGTAATTCCAGAGGGCCTCGATCTGCTGGTTGGCCCGGCCATCAAGCAGCTCCGGTCGCACGGAGACCCCTCCCGGCCAGTAACTCGGCATGATCACGGTAGGATGAAAACGGGACGGCTGCCTCATGTAGAGATGGAACCAGTTCTTCTGCAGTCGCTTGGTGACATGGATCAATTCCAGCGCCCCGGCTCCCCCGGATTTCTGCCCGTTGAAGTCATGACAGGCAATGCAACTGAAGCCCTCGGCCCCCATCATCTCGTACCCGGCATCCTTGGACTCCCTGATATCGGAGATCTTGGGGAGAATAACCTCCTCCAGTGCATCCACCTTTCCGAAACGTTTCACCAGGTGCTCTACGTTTCCTCCACCGAAGAGGGGCATCCGGGTATTCAGGTAAAGGCGTTGCCGCCCCCCATGGACCATGACTTGGCTCAGCCAGTCCGGAGTCAGCTTGGCTCCAACATGCGTCAGAGGCGGAGGAAGGCGCCCCTGGTCCCCCAGTGATTCCCTCGTTCCGGTAAAGTAGGCATTCCTCTCGGGAGCGATCCCCCCAAGCCCTTTGCGTTCGTGACACGCGATGCAATTAAAGGCCGCCAGCGTCTTGTTTACGGCGGCAAGATCGCCAGTCGGGACTGCGCCGAATTCGAGCAGGGCCCCTCGGAGCAGTCCCCGTTGTTCGCCACTCAGGGCGAACCTGGGAGCGCTCTTCGACTCACCGAGGCAACCCGCAGAATGATTCAATTCCGTCAGGGCCCCATAGTCCCGCCGTTCCGCCTTCACATCATCATGACATTGAGCGCACCCGAGAGTCTCGAAATGGCGCTTTCCCGCCGCCACCAGCTCCGGTTGCGGTCTCACGGGAACAAAGGCGGGGATGGGCTGATTGGAGACCGACAGCATCTCCGAAGGGATTGGTCCTCGCGCAACGCCGGGCCCCTCCATCTCCATCTTGAAGCGGGGATCGCGCCCCGTCTGGAAGTAGATCACCTCGATGGGATTCCATCCCGGCTTCAGCTGCACCACGCCACGCAGGCGCTTGACCCCACGGTGGTTGCTTGGCTTTTCCCGGACCACATCCCCCCCATTGAGACGAACCGATCCTCCATTCATCTCAAGATGAAAGGTATAGCCACCCGCAGTGTTCACCCGGAGGTACCCTTCATAGCGAACTGCCGTCTGGTGATGAATGCGCCCCAGTCGTTCCGGGGTGAAATCGGCCACCTGCCCGCCTCGTTCCTTGCTCACGGCCCCATCAAGGCCCTCCCAGACATTGCCCCGCCACGTGGTGTAGGCGAGGTGGCCAGGCACCCTCGTCTTCTGCAGGAGATAGTGAGCAATGCGATCCACTTCCTGTCCCGGAAGTCTCAAATCCGGCATGCGACCACCCGGCCGCACCGAATGAGGACGCCGCAGGAAGGCGGTCAGGCTTTGAAACGAATATTTCTCTTCCAACGCTCCCAGCGGAACAGACGTGTCACTCAATAGCTCTCCTCCGCCCGGCCCACGGGGCGAGTGACATGCCACACAACCCACCGAATGAAAAAGTTTCTCTCCATGTCCTGCCGCCACGGTGTCGGGAGCCTCCGGCCCGAAGGCCTTACCCTTGTTCAGGGACACAAGATAGTGGGTCAGGGCCTCGGCGATGTCCTTCCTCTCCCCCGCTGGGCGATCGCCGAGGACGTCCGGCATGGTGGTCCCCGGCTTCACCTTGTGAGGATTGGCAAGAAAGGCCCGCAGGTAGTCAGGATGCACCCTGCTCCCGGCCTCCGCCAAGCGCGGCGACGGGCGGGAGGAACTCCTCAGGGATTCCTCGTTGTGACAGGCAACACAGTTCAACTCTTCCAGCAGCACGCGCCCCTTCAGGCTCTCCTCAAGGGAAGCATTCATCACCCCGGGCAAGGCCACCTCCGCAACCACTGGAAGAACACTCAAAAGGCCTGCGGCCGCCACGCTCACTACTGCCTGCGCCGGGCAAGGACGCGGGGTCTTCACTACGATGGCATGCCGGACCGAACCCATTCTGTCAGTATTGTGTCGCTACGCTGCGTTTACGTTGGCGTCCATTCTTCGCTACTCGCTGCTTCTCTGGTGGTGGGCCCGGCGGGACTCGAACCCGCGACCTAACGATTATGAGTCGTCAGCTCTAACCACTGAGCTACAGGCCCCACTTTTACATCTTCTCCTTTCGGCACTAGTCGACTGCCTTCGGGATCTGACTCACTTACCAGCAGCAAGCAACTGCACTTTTTTAGCATCCGCCAAACCTCGGGCAAGGATCTAACCCGCCTTTCTTCGATGCCGCTGCGACACAGTCCCCGGCCCTGGCTCCCTACGGACGAGAAGCAGCAAATGCAAGCCCCTCCCAGCGCGGAGAGGCGTGAACAGTCACCCGGGGGCAGCAGCTACTCGATGCGGAACCGGTAGAAGAAGGCGCCCTGGTCCGGCGGAAGCTCCATGCAGATCTTGCCGTCGATCACCGTGAGGGAATCCGCGGTGACCGGGAAGGGCGCAAAGTTCGTGGCATCGCTGGAGGCAATGAAGGAGATCTTCACCTCGACGTTTCCGGCCTCGTTCAGCCCCATCGTGTAATCCGGCGAAAGGGCCCGGATCTGGTCTTCGGTGTAGCGGGCGTCGCGCTCCTGGATAGCGGTATCGCGTTCGTCCTCCAGACCCGCAATCTGGGTATCCTTTTCAGTCACGGAGGCCTGGAGGTCGCCAAGCTGCGTATTGAGCTGCTGCATCTGCACACTCATCGCCTGCATCATGACCTTCAGATCATTGATCTCAGTCGTGTTGGATTGAATGGAATTAGCCTGTTCCGGAGTGATTCCTACCTTGGCGGTGTTTGCCTCGACCTCCGGCTTGAGGGCTTCAATCTCGTCGTAGTTCCCCTTGGAGACGCCGCGTAAAAGCGATCCGAGATCGGCCCCTTCGAGGTTGGCGTCGGCAAGGAAGGCGTTGCTGAGATTGGCCCCTTCGAGGTTGGCCCCTTCGAGGTTGGCCTCGCTGAGGTAGGCCCCTTCTAGGTTGGCGTAGCTGAGGTAGGCAAAGCGGAGGTTGGCTCTGAGGAGGCTGGCCTGGTCGAGGTCGGCCCGGTCGAGGTCGGCCCCTTCGAGGTCGGCGTCTCTGAGGTAGGCCCCTTCTAGGTTGGCGTAGCTGAGGTCGGCCCTTCGGAGGTTGGCGTCTCTGAGGTTGGCATTGCTGAGGTCGGCCCCGCGGAGGTCGGCAAAGGGGCCAATCGTGTATGTGCCACCGTTCACCTCAATGATCCCGGTCCGCTGGTTGGTATTGGGATCAACATTCACTTCAGTCCAGAGCGTCTGGGCGTGGAGCGTTACGGAGCTGAGGGCGAAGACAAGGAGAGCTAGGAGCTTCTTCATGGCCCTTCTTATCACCCGTGAAGTAAATTCGGCAAGTGCGGTCCTTGTGGCGGCACGGGAGTGGGGGGCAGCAGCTACTCGATGCGGAACCGGTAGAAGAAGGCGCCCTGGTCGGGGGGCAGCTCCATGCAGATCTTGCCATCGACCACCGTGAGGGACTCCGCCGTCACCGAGAAGGGCGCAAAGTTCGTGGCGTCGCTGGAGGCGATGAAGGAGATCTTCACCTCCACGTTTCCTGCCTCGTTCAGCCCCATCGTGTAATCCGGTGAAAGGGCCCGGATCTGGTCTTCGGTGTAGCGGGCGTCGCGTTCAGCTTCCACCGCGGCGAGTTGATCTGCAGTGGGTCGTGCGTCCCTCTCAGCTATCACTACGGCAAGCTGATCGGTAGTAGGGCGGGCGTCGCGCTCTTCTATTGCGGCATCCCGCGCTGAAATCGCGGACGCATTGGCCTCGACGAGGTTGCGGTAAAGCTCTGTCAGAGGCTGTAGTTGGAGCGCTGCAAAATTCGTTCCGATTTCGATGCGGTACCAGTCAAACCCTGAGGGTTCGAGAGTTCCAGAGAGCGGCCCAGTAGGCAGCATCAGTGTATACTCGCCTCCCCGTCCGGTAGAGGAGACCTCGAAGTCGGAGTTGAAAGTTGAATTAAAGGTTCCGACCGCCAGAAAATAGACCCCGTCGGCGAGACCGTCTGAAAAATCTAACTGGCTTAGGGCGCGCCCAGCACCTTCAGGAAGAGCCGCCGTGAGCGCGTCATCGTTAAAAGCGATCAAAGTTCCGGCGCTATCATAAAGTGCCAGTTCAGAGTCAAGATTGGTAGGAGAAGCAAAGGTGTTCACCTCAAAGGATTCTAGTGGCTGAGCGATTACGCCCGCGTTACGAGTGTCCGACGGTGCATTGGCTGGATCTACGATAGAAGCAAGGTCGTCCTCAACACCGCCAGCGACTGCATTCACCTCATCATAGGCGAGCTGTATATCACTCAAGATCGCATCACGCTCCGCTTCGACCGTCACAAGCGCTTCTGCAGTGGGTCGTGCGTCCCTTTCGGCTTCGACGGCTGCAAGTTGATCAGCAGTAGGGCGTGCGTCCCTTTCCGCTTCCACGGTTGCCAGTTGATCGGTGGTCGGGCGGGAGTCCCGTTCTGCAATGACGGCATTATACGCGGCCTGGGTAGGCAGGGCGTCGCGTTGAGCCACGACCGCGTAATATTGGTCTTCGAGGACAAAGCGGGTCTCGACCAGGGGGTCTGTTTCGATCTCGGCCTCCATGACATCTGTCAGGCCATCGTCATCACTGTCGAGTGGCCGGGCATCTCGTTGTGCGAGCGCGGCATCAAGGGCCTCCTGAGTTGGGCGCGCGTCTCTCTCCAGGATCAGCGCGGCATTCTCATTCTGGAGAGCGATGAAATCCGCGTAGAGCTGGATAATGGCCTCGTCATTGGGCTTGTCAGGGAAGACGTCGCCATTGTCCCCAACCCCGTCCGAGTCGCGATCCGCGGTCTCGTCCGGATTATTCGGGAAGGCGTCCCCGTTGTCGCCGACCCCGTCCGAGTCCGAATCGACAGTTTCACTGCTGTCAGTGGGAAAGACGTCCGCATTGTCACCTACGCCATCATTGTCTGAATCTGCGGTCTCATTCGGGTCCTCAGGGAATACGTCTCCGTTATCACCCACTCCATCCGAATCACTGTCCCTGCTCTCAAGGGGGTCCTCGGGGAACAGGTCGCCATTGTCCCCAACTCCATCGGAGTCCGAGTCAGCAGTTTCATTGGGATCAGAGGGAAAGACGTCCGCATTGTCACCTACGCCATCATTGTCTGAATCTGCGGTCTCATTCGGGTCCTCAGGGTAAACGTCGGCGTTATTGCCTACGCCATCCCCATCTGTATCGGTAGTCTCACCCTGATCATTCGGGAAAGCGTCCGCATTGTCGCCGACCCCGTCGAAATCCGAATCTACTGTTTCGCTGGGATCGGAGGGAAAGATATCGACAAAGTCGTTCACCCCGTCCCCGTCCGTATCCGCGTTGAGAAGATTTTCAGGCGCGCTCCAGGTAAGATAGACAATGCCATTCCCGGCTCGATTTCCCTGAACGTGTTCGACGTCTGTAAAGTATGACGAAGCAGCAAAGCTGCTGCCCCCTCCACCGGTAAAACCGGCACCCCCTCCATAGTAGCCACCCCCTCCGCCGGCACCTCTGCTATCAGTATTATCTCCAAAATACGCGTTACCTCCGAGACCGAGGGACCCTGGCCTTGGTGTCATCTCGGGGGCGGAGAACCCGTTGGCACCCCAAAGTCCGGCGATACCCCCAGCTGTCTGGCTTCCGCCGCCCCCCCCCCTGAACCCCTCACTGTTGGGCCGACCCGGCTCGTTCGCCGGGGTCTGCCCACTTTGGCCCGTTTCGCCCCCTCCGGCCCCTCCTCGATTTTTATACATGGGCCGACTCGAACTCCAGGCGCCGGCATACTGACTGCCACCCCCTCCGCCAGCTACGATAATCCGGTCCTGTAATCCATTGTCCCCAAGTCGAATATCCGAGGCTCCGCCGCCTCCGGCGCTACTATCCCCGGGAGAAAACCTATTGGAAAATCCGAAGCCAGACCCACCCCCGTTCCACCCCCCTGCGGCATTCAGCTTATTCTCGTAATAACCAAACTCACCATTCCATCCAGGACTCGGACCTCCATTTTCTCCTCTTCCCCCGACATTCACCTGGAGAATCCTTGAAGGAAGGGAATCCACTTCGAGCAGGCCAGTGACCGTGCCGCCCCGTCCTCCCCAGGATTTGATACTGCTACTGAGATCGGCTCGGTGATGCACTGCATCTCCACCGGCGGCTCCGCGGATGTCGACGTGGAGAAATCTGCTGGACTCCGGAATCACCCAGTATTGAGGATCGCCGGTGTATTCGAAAACAGTTACCCGCGAGAACAAATCGGGCAGCTTGTCAGAATTATCCCCATACCCATCCCCGTCACGATCCGCGCTCTCCGTGGGGTCATTTGGAAAGGCGTCCGCAGTATCCGCCACCCCATCGTTATCGTCATCCAAGTCTGCATTATCGCCCACTCCATCTGAATCACTGTCACTACTCTCAAGGGGGTCCTCGGGGAACAGGTCGCCATTGTCCCCAACTCCATCGGAGTCCGAGTCAGCGGTTTCATTGGGATCAAAGGGAAGCGCATCCGCATTGTCACCTACGCCATCATTGTCTGAATCTGCGGTCTCATTCGGGTCCTCAGGGAATACGTCTCCGTTATCACCCACTCCATCAGAGTCCGAGTCCACTGTTTCACTGGGATCAGTAGGGAAGACATCGCCATTGTCCCCAACCCCGTCCGAGTCGCGATCCGCGGTCTCGTCCGGATTAGTCGGGAAGGCGTCCCCGTTGTCGCCGACCCCATCAGAGTCCGAGTCCGCTGTTTCACTGCTGTCAGTGGGAAAGGCATCCCCATTGTCACCTACGCCATCATTGTCTGAATCTGCGGTCTCGTCCGGATTATTCGGGAAGGCGTCCCCGTTGTCGCCGACCCCATCCGAGTCCGAGTCCGCTGTTTCACTGGGATCAGTAGGGAAGGCGTCATCCCCATCGGCGACGCCATCATTATCATCATCAAGATCAGCATTGTCACCGACTCCATCGGCATCTGAATCGACGGCTTCCTCAGGATCACGAGGAAACGCATCAACTCCGTCCAGTGAGCCATCTTCATCCGTA
>Ga0163179_10002635_pt1 | contig 12426 bp, 8 predicted proteins | sample AtlANTMetagenome_FD_109643 | JGI IMG/M metagenome (GOLD analysis project Ga0163179, IMG submission 109643) | Marine eukaryotic phytoplankton communities from the Atlantic Ocean - Atlantic ANT 2 Metagenome | ecosystem: Environmental > Aquatic > Marine > Oceanic | place: North Atlantic Ocean...
AATTTTAGTTAGGTATGCCAAATTTGATATAATTGATTAAAAAAATTATATTTATACAATAATATCTACACTACTAAACATCCAATCAAATTATTATGAAATATAACACTGAACTCTCGAAACTTATTATACCTGAATACGGCAGACATATTCATCAAATTATAGAAAGCCTTTGTGAAATTAAGGATAAAAAAAAGAGAAATGAGCAAGCTGAGATAGCAATACAAATTATGGGAAACCTGAATCCCCATTTAAGAGATGTTAATGACTTTAAACATAAATTATGGGATCATTTATTTATTATGTCTGACTATAAACTTGATGTTGACTCCCCTTATCCAATACCAGAGAGAAAAAAACAAGAAGAAAGGCCAAGAATAATAAATAATACACAAGGGAGTGTGAAATATCGGCATTATGGAAAGTTTGTCATTGATATGTTAAGTAAGGTTCATGAAATAAAAGAAGAAGAAATAAAAAATAAAGTAATTATTTCTATTGCAAACCAAATGAAAAGATCTTATATAAATTGGAATAAGTCTAATGTTTTAGATGAATTTATTTTTAGTCAAATTGAGGAAATTTCAAATGGAACAGTCAAGGTGCCTGAGAAAACAGTATTAGAAAATATTCATGTGTATCACAAACCACATTCACAACATAAATCAGGAATTAGAAAAAAAACAAATCACAGATTCCAAAAAAAATTTAAATAGAAAATGAGCAATTTTGAAATCATAGGTGGAAAAAGTTTATCGGGAACAATAACACCACAAGGATCAAAAAATGAAGCTTTACAAATTATTGCAGCGTGTCTATTAACAAGCGACAAAATAGAATTGAAAAATGTTCCTGAAATAACTGATGTGTTAAATTTAATAAAACTACTTAAAGTTTTAGGTGTAAATGTAACTAGAAAAAAAGCAAATCATTTTATTTTTCAAGCAAAAAAAATAGATAAAAATTATTTTAAAAAAGAAAGCTTTAAAAAGCTTAGCTCGAAGATAAGAGGTTCTATTATGATTATGGGACCATTAGTTTCAAGAGAAGGCCAGGCTCATGTATTAACACCTGGGGGAGATAAAATTGGCAGAAGACCACTAGATACTCATTTCAAAGGATTAGAATGCCTAGGAGCAGAGATAAAAATTAAAAAAAACAACATCTATCAAGTATTAGGAAAAAGATTAACTGGAAAAAAAATGTTATTAGAAGAAGCTTCAGTAACTGCAACAGCTAATATAATCATGGCTGCAACATTAGCAAAAGGAACAACCGAAATATATAATGCTGCATGCGAACCTTACATTCAACAGTTATGTAAAATGCTTAATAGCATGGGTGGAAAAATATCTGGAATAGGAACTAACTTAATAAAAGTAGAGGGTGTTTCTAATTTACACGGCACATCACATAAAATACTACCTGATATGATTGAAATTGGAAGCTGGATTGGTTTAGCAGTAATGACTCAATCTAGTTTAACAATAAAAAACTGCTCAATTAATAATTTAGGGGTAATATTAACTGTTTTTAAAAAACTAGGCGTCAAATTAAAAATACAAAATGATGACATAGTAATAAAAAAGCAAAAAACACATGAAATTGACACTTTTATGAATGGGTCTATTTTAACTATATCTGATGCTCCATGGCCAGGATTTACACCTGATTTAATTAGCATTATATTAGTTTTAGCAACTCAAGCAAAAGGAAGTGTCTTAATTCACCAGAAGATGTTTGAAAGCAGATTGTTTTTTGTAGATAAATTAATCGACATGGGTGCCAAAATTATATTATGTGACCCTCATAGAGCGACTGTTGTAGGAATCAATAGAAAATATTCTTTAAAGGGAACTAATATGAGTTCCCCTGATATAAGAGCAGGAATAGCATTATTAATAGCCGCACTTTCAGCCAAAGGGAAAAGTATTATTTATAATATTAACCAAATAGATCGTGGATATGAAAATATTGTCGAAAGATTACAAAAAATTGGCGCAAATATTAAAAGAAATTAAGAAAACATGACATGTTGTCACAAAACTAATTTTGGCAAAGAATTTGTTACCTACTATTTAAAGATTGTATAAAAATGACAAAAAAAAGAAAAGTAGTAAAAAAAAATATCGACTTGTTGCAAAACACAATTGACGAATTAGAAAACAAAAAAACTGAAATTGAAGAAAAATACCTTAGACTTTTGGCAGAATGGGAAAATTATAGAAAGAGGACTACCAAAGAGAAATCTAAATCAATTGAATATGGAAAAGAATTAATCATCTCACAAATTCTACCAATTTTAGATGATTTTCAAAGAGCAGAACAAGCTGGGGAGAAAAATCAAAAAGGAGATGGGTTTTTATTAATACATCAAAAATTCATTAATGTTTTACAGAAAGAAGGACTAGAGAAAATTACTATTTCTAATGGAGATGAATTTGATGTCAATAAACATGAAGCAATTAGCCAAATTCCTGTTGAAAAAAAAGAATTAAAAGGAAAAGTTGTAGAGGAAATAGAAGCTGGATATTTGTTAAACGAAAAAATCATAAGATTTACAAAAGTTGTAATTGGAAAATAAATGAATAAACGAGATTATTACGAAATTCTTGGTTTACAAACAGGTGCAAGTCCACAAGAAATAAAAAAAGCTTATAGACAATTAGCGGTAAAGTACCATCCTGATAAAAACCCTGGAAACAAAGAAGCAGAAGAAAAATTTAAAGAAGCGGCTGAAGCTTATAGTATTCTTAGCAATCCTGAAAAACGAAGCAGGTATGATCAATTTGGACATCAAGGAATGAGTGGAAATAGTGGGTTTGGAGGAGGAATGAATATGGAAGATATTTTTGATAGCTTTGGGGATATTTTTGGAGGGTTTTCAGGTTTTGGAGGAAGAAGTTCAAGAGGAAACAGGATTTTAAGAGGATCTAATTTACGAATTAGAATAAAGCTTTCACTTAATGAAGTTTGCAAAGGAACTACAAAAAAAATAAAAGTAAAAAAATTAGTGCAAGCCGAAAATATTAACTTTTCAAATTGTGAAAGATGTAATGGAACTGGTCAAGAGACCAGAATCACTAAAACAATATTAGGAGCAATGCAAACTAGCTCCATATGCCCTAAATGCTCTGGAAATGGCAAAATGATTACTAAAAAACCGATGGGAGCAGATCAAAATGGAATGATAAAACAAGAGGTTTTAGAAGAAATTGAAATTCCAGCTGGAGTATCTGAGGGGATGCAGTTAAAAATACCTAACGGAGGAAATGAAGCCCCATTTGAAGGAGTCAATGGAGACTTGCTAGTTTTAATTGAAGAGGAAAAAGATGAAGAATTAATCAGAGATGGAATAAATATTCATTATAATTTATACATAAATATCTCTGAAGCAATTTTAGGAACAAAAAAACAAATTCCAACAGTTGAAGGAAAAGTAGAAATAAATATACCGCCAGGTATTCAAAACGGAAAAATACTTAGACTTCAATCCAAAGGAATTCCAGATATTAATCAATACTCTAGAGACCGAGGAGATTTATTAATACATGTAAATGTTTGGACTCCCAAGAAAGTAAATGGAGAACAAAAGAAGTTTTTTGAAAAAAATAAAAATTCTAAAGAATTTACTCCTATAATTGATAAATCGGAAAAATCATTTTTTGAAAAAATAAAAGAAATGTTTCATTAAAATGTCAAAAATTGGAATTATTGACATCGGAAGTAACACGTTCAATTTACTAGTTTCTTGCACCAAAAGTAAAGAAAGTATATACTCAAAAGAAATACATGTTGGAATACGAAAAGGAACAAAACAAAATATTATTCAAAAAAAAACTATTAAAGAATCAATAGTTACCATACAAAAATTCAAAAAAACATGCAAAAAATTTAATTGTAAAAAAATACATATCGTTGCTACCGCTTCGTTAAGAAATGCTATAAATAAAAATGAATTTATAGAAACTTGTAAAAAAGAAACCAACCTAATTGTAAATGTTATTTCAGGAGATATGGAGGCAGAATTAATATTTAATGCTATTTTAAATAACATAAAAGACTTTGATGATTTTGTTATTGTAGATATAGGTGGCGCTAGCACTGAATTTATAATTACAAAAAATAAAAAATCTGTTTTTAAAAAAAGTTTTAATTTTGGAAGTCAATTATTAATAGAAAAATTTAACCCATCTGACCCTATAAAAGAAGAAGAAGAAGAAGATATCAAACGGTTTTTAAAAGAACAACTAAAAGATTTAACAAGTTCTTTAAAGAAGTACAAAATAAAAAATTTAATTGGAACATCTGGTTCTTTTAATTGTATCACAAAAATACAATTAAAAAAAAATTACAGCACAGAATACCAAATACTTAATATTGACCATTATAAAGAAACTATATCTCCAGAAATTTTAAACAGCACAATTAACCAAAGAGAGAAAATTCCAGGACTTTTAAAAATGAGGGCGGAAAATATAATAATTACAATTATTTTAATAAATTTCTTACTAAATCAAGGAGTTAAAAATATATATACAACTAAATTTTCTTTAAAAAATGGCGTTTTTTCAAATATTTTAAATAACATTATACCATGGCAAGAATCATTATTATAGAAGACGAAATTTCAATTAGAAATGTATTAAAAAATATACTAATTGATGAAAATAAAAACTACATCATAGACGAAGCATCAAATGGAGAAGAAGGAGTTGAGAAAATTTTTTCAAATCAGTATGACTTAGCATTATGTGATATAAAAATGCCGAAATTAGATGGACTAGAAGTCTTAAAAAGATCACGAAAATTAGAGTACCATCTTCCTTTTATTATGATATCAGGTCATGGAGACCTTGAGACAGCCGTTGAATGTATTAAAAACGGCGCATATGATTATATTGGCAAACCACCTGACTTAAATAGATTATTAACTACCATACGAAATGGTTTAAACAATAAGAACTTAAATCAAGAAAATAAAATATTAAAAAAGAAGGTTCAGCAAAAATACCAAATGATTGGAGAATCAAAAGAACTCAAAAAAATAGAAGAAATCATTAAAAAAGTATCTGTCACCAATAGCAGGGTTCTAATTACAGGAGAAAATGGAACAGGAAAAGAATTAGTAGCTCACGCAATTCATGAAAAAAGTACCCGATCAAGGATACCAATGATTGAAGTAAATTGTGCAGCAATTCCATCAGAGCTGATTGAAAGTGAATTGTTTGGACATGAAAAAGGTTCTTTTACTTCAGCTAACAAACAAAAAAAAGGAAAATTTGAAATTGCAAACGGAGGAACTATTTTTTTAGACGAAATTGGAGACATGAGTTTATCCGCACAAGCTAAAGTACTGCGAGCACTACAAGAAAATAAAATAACTAGAGTCGGAGGAGAAAAAGAAATAGAAATTAATGTAAGAGTCTTGGCCGCCACAAATAAAAACCTTGAAAAAGAAATACAAGATGAAAAATTTAGAGAAGATTTATACCATAGATTAAGTGTAATAAAAATACATGTTCCAGCTCTAAGAGAAAGAAAAAAAGACATCCCTATTTTAATAGACCACTTTTCTAATCAAATTTGTGAAGAACAAGGAGTAAAAAAGAAGCATATAGAACAAGAAGCTATAAAATTATTAATAGAAAAAAACTGGTCAGGAAACATAAGGCAATTAAGAAATGTAATAGAAAGACTAATTATATTATCTGATAAAATAATTACAAAAAATGATGTCAAACAATATGTTTAACTACAACTCTCCATCTCTAAGATTAGCAGAAAAAACTTTATTAAAATTATTATAAATTCTTTTCATTTCTGTATCTATAAAAGAATCAGTTAATGTTCTAGTTTTATCTTGAAAAATAAAACCAATAGCATAAGACTTTTTTCCTTTTTCTATATTTTTTCCTCTAAAAACATCAAATATAAGTACTTCTTTTAAAACATTTTTAGAAGTTTTAAAGGCTAAATCTTTCAGCTCTAAAAAAGAAATGTTTTCGTTAATTAAAATTGCTAAATCACGTCTAACTTTCGGAAACTTAGGTAAAGTTTCAAACTGTATATTAACTCTTGAAATAGTGGAAACAAAAAAGGGCCAATCAATAGAGCAATAAAACACATCTTGTTTAATGTTGAAATCTTTTTGAATATGACTCGAAATAGAGCCTAATTTTGCAATTATTTTTTTATCAACTTTATACACAAGAGATTGAGCAAAAAGATCTTTCACTATAGTAAAAGAATTTAACAACTCATTATTTACATCAGTATTCCAATTTAAAGAAAATAAATTAAACAGTTTTTCCAAAAAACCTTTTACAGAAAATAAATCTAGTTTCCTCAACTTTTGATTCCAGTTTTCGTCTAAAGAATCCCCAGAAAAAAACAAATCTAAGGCAGGTTTTTCAACAATACCTTTTTCTTTTAAATAAACATTTCCAAATTCAAAAAAAAGAAGATTATAATTTTGCCTATTTAAATTATAGCGAACTACTTCTAAACCGCCAAATAAAAGAGAAGGTCTAAGCACATTCATATCAGAACTTGCTGCATTCATAATATTTATACCAATATTTTCAGAATTATACCTTTCTAGTATCTTAGCACTAATCAGTGAATTTGTTTTTATTTCAAAAAAACCCATGCTAGATAAAAAAGTGGAGGTTATTTTTTTTATATCATCAATTTGATATGAATTATTAGAGTTTTTTATAGGAAAAGAAATATTTTTTGCATTATTAATATTTTCATATCCAAAAATTCTCAGCACTTCTTCAAAAACATCAACATCTCTATATACATCACACCTATAACTAGGAACTTCTAAAATCCCTCCCTCAATCAAACTATTTTTTTCTAAAATTTTAAAATCTAGATCTTTTAAAATTTTCTCTATTACAGATTTGGAAATGTCTTGACCTACCATTTTTTTAAATTTCTCAAAAGACCATTTAATCGTTTTTTTTGGAATAAATTTTTCGTTTGAAATAGTTACGATTTCAGAACTTATTTTAGACGCTGGAACAAGCTCCTTGATTAAAGTCGCAGCTCTTTTTAAAGCATATGTACAATTACTAAAATCAACGCCCCTTTCAAACCTGTAAGAAGCATCTGTTTGAATTCCATGTCTTTTTGAAGAAGTTCGTATTGAGCTTGGAAGAAAATAAGCTGATTCTAAAAAAATATTTTTTGTTTTTAATGACACAGACGACTCTTTTCCTCCAATTACTCCAGCAAGACATAAAGCTTTTTGAGAATCAGAAATAATCAAATCATCTTTACTTAATTTTAAATCTTGCCCATCAATTTTTGAAAAATTCTGTGCTTTTCCAGATTTTTTAATTATCACCTCATTTCTAGAAATTAAATCATAATCAAATGCATGTAGTGGGTTACCCGTTTCAAATAAAACAAAATTTGTTATATCTACAATATTATTAATAGATGAAATTCCAATCGATCTTAATTTTTGCTTCAGCCACATTGGAGATTCCTCAATAGATACATTCTCAATAGTTACACCACAATAAAAAGGCGTGAGTTTTTCATCTTCTACCTGAATTGAAATAGGCAAGTTATTATTATCAACTTTAAATTCAACACTAGGTTTGTTTAAACTTAAATTAACCCCATTAAGATTCAAAACAGCTTTTATGTCTCTACAAACACCTATATGACCGAAAGCATCTGTTCGATTTGGAGTCAAACCTATTTCAAAAAAATAATCTTGTTTTATATTAAAAAATTTAGCAAAACTTTGCCCTACTTTACAATTTAGATTACTATCTAAATTAATTATACCTTTATGGTCATTACCTATACCAATCTCATATTCAGAACAAATCATCCCCTCAGAGTACTCACCTCTAATTTTAGCTTTTTTTATAGTAAATGACTCATTATTTAAATTTGTAATTGTAGTGCCTGATTTCGCAACTACAACAAATGTGTTTTTTGCAACATTTGGAGCCCCGCAAATTATGTTTTTTATTGAATCTCCAAGATCCACCTCTACTATTTTTAATTTATCTGCATTAGGATGCTTTTTATAATCAACAACATAACCAATAACCAAATTATTAAAAGAATCAAAATCTTTAAAAATCGGAGATGTTTTTTCTACTTCTAAACCAGTGTTAGTTAGGATATTAGAAATTTCTTTCGGAGAAGAATTAAAATCTAAATAGTCATGTAACCAATTATACGAAACTCTCATTTATAAATATTTCTAGTAAATGTAAAAAATTAATCATTTATAAATCACTTTTTAAGAAATTCTTCCCCACTTTATATGTTCCGAATAATTTAACAAAAAGAATTCCTTAATCATTTTATTTTGAAGACTATTAATTTCTGAATCTTTAGCTAATAAATCTTGTACACATTTTCTAGCTAAAACCAAAATATCTGTATCTTTTACCAAATTAGATATCCTTAAATTAAGCAAACCACTTTGTCTAGTGCCCATTATGTCACCTGGGCCTCTAAGTTTTAAATCTGCTTCAGAAATATCAAACCCATTACATGAATCCACTAACACATTAATTCTATATTTTGCCTCATAACTTAATTTATACGGTGTTTTAAGTATACAAAATGACTGGGTATTACCTCTACCTACCCTCCCTCTAAGTTGGTGAAGTTGAGCCAAACCAAAACGTTCTGCATTTTCAATTAACATAACAGAGGCATTTTTCACATCCAAACCCACCTCTATTACAGTAGTTGAAACTAAAATTTGACTTTTTTTATTCAAAAAATCTTCCATTTGTTGCTGTTTTTCATCAGTTTTCATATTGCCATGTAACATAGAAACAATAAAACCATATCTAGAAAAATACTTATCTAAATACTTAAAACCTGATAATAAATTTTTATAATCTAATTTTTCACTTTCTTCAATTAACGGATAAATTATATAAACCTGTTGACCTAACTCTAATTTTTCTCTCAAAAATGACAAAACCCCTTCTTTATCTTTATCAAATTTGTGAACTGTTTTGATTTCTTTTCTACCCGGCGGTAATTCATCAATAATTGAAACATCTAAATCTCCATAAAATGTCATCGCCAAAGTTCTAGGAATTGGAGTAGCAGTTAACACTATCACATGAGGAGAAAGAGTCGATTTTTTTGACAACCTTGCCCTTTGGGCAACTCCAAATTTATGTTGTTCATCAATAACAACTAAACCTAATTTTTTAAATAAAACAGCATCTTCAATTAATGCATGAGTCCCAACAATAATATCTATTTTTCCATCAGCTAAATCTGATAAAATTTGTTTTTTTTCTGAATTTTTAGTTGACCCTGTTAATAATGAAAAATTTAAATCTAAATCTTTACAAAAGGTAATCAAAGTTCTATAGTGCTGAGACGCTAAAACTGATGTAGGAACCATTAAAGCACATTGAAACCCATTATCAACACACATCATTAATGACATTAGAGCAACCACCGTTTTTCCTGACCCCACATCACCCTGAATCAATCTATTCATTTGAAAACCAGTTAAAACATCTTTTCTTATTTCCCTAATAACTTTTTTCTGAGCTTCAGTCAACTTAAAAGGAAGTGATTCAAAAAAAATATTAAAATTATTAGCTATGTCTTTAAAGATATAAGATTTTATCTTTTTATTTTCAGACTTGTTATTTAAAATTGATAACTGCAAAAAAAATAATTCTTCAAATTTCACTCTAAAAATTGATGCATTTAATTTTTCTTTATTTTCTGGAAAATGAATATTATATAACGCTTCTTTCCTGGAAATTAAATTATTTTTTCTTGCAATGTCTAAAGAAAGATTTTCTTTAATTTCAGACTTCACTCTCAGTAATGCCAATTCTATTAGTTTTCTAATTTGCTTGCTATGTAAATTATTTATTTTAAGTTTTTCGGTAGAATGATATACCGGCTGAAAACGAAAACTTTGAATAGAATTAATATTTTCAATCAATTCCATTTCTGGATGAACAAAAGAATAAACTCCATTGAAAAAATTCGGCTTCCCAAAAACAACGTATTTTTTAGAAATCTTTATTACTTTTTTAATCCAGGAAATTCTTTTAAAGAAAATTAACTGAATTTCATGATCATTATCAGAAAATAAAACAACTAATCGTTTTTTTCTTCCAAAACCATGATCTTCGATAGATTTAACAAAACCAACTAATTGAATATCTAAATTAGCATTGTCAATTTCATTGATTTTATGAAACTTTGTTCTGTCAATATACCTAAATGGAAAAAAATAAATTAAATCTTGTATTGTTTTAAGCCCTAGCTCATCATTAAAAAGCGCTGCTCTATTAGGCCCAACTCCCTTCAAATATTCTAAAGAGGAATTAATCATAAAAAATTAAACTTTTAGTTTATTTTTTTTTCTAAAGAAGTATTATATTTCTCTTTTAAAAATTTTATTTTTCCAAAATCAACATCATCAATAAGAACTTTATCTTTAGAAACAAATCCTAATTTATAAAACGGGAATTTTGATTGTTTTATAAATTTTTTAAAATCTTTTTCTTTTTCTGGACTAATAGAAATTAAAATTCTACTTTGAGATTCTCCAAATAAATACGCATCTTGTCTATACAGTTGGTCTGTATAAATTTCACACCCGAGGTTTCTAGGGAATAAACTTTCAACAAGTGCAGTAAATAACCCTCCTTCTGAAATATCATGAGCCGACTGTAAATAATCTGCCTTTATTAATTGCTTCATTAATACATGTAATTGAAATTCTAAGTCTAAATCAAAAAAAGGAACAGGACTATTATCAACATTTAATATACTAACCAAATACTCAGAAGACGAAATATCATCTTTTGATGGGCCTAGTAAATATATTATATCTTTTTCCTTTTTAAAATCCAAAGTGGTAAAAAGCTTTTTATTTTTCATAACCCCTAGCATTCCAATAGTAGGAGTTGGAAAACATGGCTCAACACTATCATTTTTATTTGTCTGATTATAAAAACTTACATTACCCCCAGTAACTGGTGTTTTAAATTTCTTACAAGCATTACTCATGCCTTTTATAGACCCTACAAATTGCCAATAAACCTCTGGGTCATATGGATTTCCGAAATTTAAACAATTGGTGATTGCTGTAGGGTCCGCACCAGAACATATAATGTTTCTAGCAGCCTCAGCAACAGCTATTTCACAACCGACTTTAGGATCTGCTTTTACATATCTAGAATTACAATCAACAGAAAAAGCTAAACATTTCTCTGTTCCTTTTAAATTTACCACAGCAGCATCAGATGGATTGTTTGTAGTCATATTAACTGTACCAACCATAGAGTCATACTGTTCATAAACCCACCTTTTAGAGCAAATATTAGGTAAAGAAATAATTTGGTGAGCCACATCAACTATATCAAATGGAATAGAAATATTATTTATATCAAACTTTTTCAAGTCATTAAAATAAGATGGTTCTTTAAATTCTCTATTATAAACAGGGGCACCTCCACCTAACACTAATGACTCTGCTGGAATTTTAGCCACCACATCATTTTCATAAAAAAAAGTTAAATCTTTTTTTTCGGTAACAATCCCTACTTTTTCACAATTCAAATCCCATTTTTCAAAAATTTTCTGAACTTTCTTTTCTTTACCTTTCTCAACTACTACTAACATTCTTTCTTGAGACTCAGATAATAAAATCTCAAAAGGCTTCATGTTTTTTTGTCTAGTAGGTATTTTATCCAAGTTAATGTCCATTCCACAATTTCCAGAGGCACTCATTTCCGAAGTAGAGCAAATAATCCCTGCAGCCCCCATATCTTGCATGCCAACAATAGCATCTGTTTTACTTAATTCCATTGTTGCTTCAAGTAATAATTTTTCTTGAAATGGGTCACCAACTTGAACAGAAGGAATATCATCCGCTGAATCCTCAGTTAAATCTTTAGAAGCAAATGCAGCGCCATTTATCCCATCTTTACCAGTAGAAGAGCCAACAATAAAAACAGGGTTCCCTTTCCCTGAAGCAACTGCTGAAATAACATTTTTAGTATCTACTACTCCTGCAGAAAAAGCATTTACTAAAGGATTTGTATTATAACTTTTATCAAAATAAACTTCACCCCCAACAATAGGTATCCCAAAAGAATTACCATAATCTCCAATTCCTTTGACAACACCTTTCATTAACCACTTGGTGTGAGACAAATCAATATCTCCAAATCTGAGAGAGTTTAATTGAGCTATAGGTCTTGCTCCCATAGTAAAAATATCTCGATTTATCCCACCAACTCCGGTAGCAGCACCTTGATAAGGCTCTAGTGCAGATGGATGATTATGCGATTCTATTTTAAAAACACACGCCAAACCATCACCAATATCTACTAATCCTGCATTTTCCTCACCAGCTTCAATTAGTATTCGAGGTCCTTTTTTTGGCAA
>Ga0163179_10002636_pt1 | contig 12418 bp, 8 predicted proteins | sample AtlANTMetagenome_FD_109643 | JGI IMG/M metagenome (GOLD analysis project Ga0163179, IMG submission 109643) | Marine eukaryotic phytoplankton communities from the Atlantic Ocean - Atlantic ANT 2 Metagenome | ecosystem: Environmental > Aquatic > Marine > Oceanic | place: North Atlantic Ocean...
ATAACTCTTGCTGCTCGCCGTCACGAGAGAACGTTACCGTTTCTACGCCAAATACCGAGGATGCATTGGCGACGAACGCACAAGCTGCCAGAAACCAACACCATCTTTGTCGAGTCTGTTGCAATGCTGCATCCCTATCGAATTGACTCAATCGAGTCTAACTGGTTTGTGAATGACGGGTTTGTGAATTCTCGTGATCTTATTCCATTATACTCTCATCGGTGGCTGTCGCTTCCGACACTTGCCAGCCAGATTCCAAAGCCGGCGATTCCAGCGAATCCGGCGACCGATAAGAGGCATAGTCCGGCAAGTTGGTCTTCTACCCCATAGTGGACGAGGTTGAAAACCCGAATCGCGACCGTGGTGACTCCAGGGGGAGCTGCAAGAATGCTGGTGGAAAGGTCGCCAACCGAAATGGCAAATGCCAAGATCCAGAGACTTGCCATGAACGTGAGAATCTGCGGTATCACAATCGCGATCAATTGACGAATCCGACCCGCCCCGTCTAGAGAAGCTGCCTCCAAGACACGCTCTGGAACCTGACAAACCGCGAAGATTGCCAGCAAGAATGCATAGGGGAACGTCTTGATGCCAAGTGCCAGCCAGGGTAGCACAAGCGTACGGTCGTACAGGTAAAAAAGCCAGTCCGAATCGGGTTGATTAAAAAGCCGGCCGAGTCCCAACGCCAAAATCGGCCCCGGGATTGCCAGTCCCAGTAACACCGCAGCCCAGCACATCATGCGAATCGTGCGCCAGTTCTGAGAGAACCATGCTAACGGCACACTGATTGCAAGTACCGACAAGGCAGTAAGTTGTCCGAGGGCGGTGGACCAGCCAAATTCTTCCGCAAATTTTCCGGGGCTTTCGGCGATGATTCGAATGCATTTGAACAAACTCCAGATTCGCATCCGTGTCTCGCCCGTTTGTTGCACCTCGATTCCGGCCTTATACAACAGGTTGCCGATTGGAAGGGCGATGAGCACCATGGTCGCCAAGACAATCAACACCCCCATCCACCAACGTGCCTTGCCGAGTGGATAGGTCCAGTCGGGTGTCAACCGTGTCGGCTGAATCGATTTCGTCAACGATTGACAGGCGACCAATGCCGCTGCTGAAAGACCAGCGATCAATAGCACACCCGGTAAGGTGCGCGATTGGGATTCAGTCAGGTCGTCTCCGAGCGCGAAGCCCGTATAGATCTCTTCGGCGAAGGTTCGTACCTGATAAACATCTGTGATCGTGATTTCGCTTCCGGTCGTGACAAGAATCCACATCGCCGCGGCGATCAGGTAGGGAACCATCAACGGCAGAACGGTGTATAGGAATGCTCGTAGGGGACGAGCTTCGAGAAGTGTTTGTTCAGTCAGGTGTCTGGGGATACGGCTGAGGCCAGTGCCCAGAATTAACGTGACCCAGGGCAGGGCGACCACAGCATGTAAAAATACCGCACCCCGCCATCCTTCAAGCGGCGCCGTTGCCTCTGACAGCAGAACGACACGCGAAAACCATCCTTGCAGCCCAAAACCAGCATTCCAACCAGCAACCTGTAAATAGGCTGGCATAAAAAGCATGACGATGAAAACCGTACAAAAGAAATAACGACCAGGGAGATCAGTGCCATAAAGCAGGACTGCCAGGACGATTCCGACTGGGACGCTGCTCAGAATCACCAGCCCGGCAAGAAGCAACGTATTTCGTAGGAGCTCGTCCGTTGCCGGTGGAGAAACCCAGAAAGCCGTGAAGATGGAAATCACAACGATCAGTAGCGCCAAGCTGGTATCGCCAAAATGGCTCGATAATGAGCTTCTATGAGACATCTGAGGCGGAGTTCTTTTCGAGTTCCGGGGGAGGTCGGCGAGCGCGTTGTGAATGGACACTCCTCAACGATCAATTCTGCCCATTCCTAATCTCCCATTCTATCGTGAAATGGGAACTGCCAGAATCGCATTCCCTTACGGTTGCGGAGCGATCAGCTGAGGGATTGAATGGCCTCGTGAACGTTGGGCATCGGCTGGATTACGGAGCGAGTTGTTTTCCGATTTCAGCCATGATCAACTGTTCGACAGAAGCATCCCAACGCGTGGGCAATCCATAATAGACCATCGCGCTCTCTCCCTCATATCCGCCCTCGAGCCAGACTCGTCGAGACGGAATGTAAGCCATGACGTCGTTGGCATAACCAGCAACCCATGCCTTGTCATTCAGCGACTTCGTCTTGACGGCAAAGTCGACAACGACTTCGCCACCTAGAAAGACCATGGGGATCTCGTCACCAATTCGCCACGTTTGAATCGGGTAGGGGTAGGTCGTGGAAAGCGGTTTTCCAGATTGGATCTGCCGCAGCAACACCTTGGCCCGCATCGAACGGTAGATGTCCTTGCCGTCGACATCTTTCTGTAAATCCGCTTCATCGGGAAGGTCATCGAAAGGCAGGTCAATTTCGGAATATTGCGAATGAAGCTTGCCGGTGATCGGTTGCATCGGTTTCTTGAGTTCCGCGAGCACGGCTTGTCCGAGTTGTTGTCCGTAGTTTTTGGCAAGCTCAACCGAACGGCGTGGCAATGGATTCTGGTCGGCGCCGCAGCCCGCCCAAAACATGGCCGTGCAGTCCGGAATGGCCTGTTCGATTTCGATTTGTGCAAATCCCGGGTAATCGCCTGACCATTCAAAAGAGCTCAAGACAGTTGCGTGGCAGGCATAGCCGAAAAGGACGGCCTTGAGTTTGTCATTCTTGCGCACGGCCAAAACAGGAACCGCATGGTCGATCGGACCGACAAGCTGACCGGCCTGTCGCAGTTGGGGCACCTTGTTTTCCGGATTGTTACGTCGATTGACGGCAAAATCTGCCGTGCCGACGGACCAAGTGAGCGATGCCGGCTGTATTTCATGCTGCGCACGATCGACCACGTCGATAATCTTTTGCGAGGTGCTTTCAGCATATTTGAGAATCTTTTGGCGATCGGCTGGGGCGATCGCTTCGAAGTGCATCGGGCGCAAGTTGTAACCGACCACGGGGCCGGTGTGCGTGTGAGAACAACAGATCGCGATCGAATCACGGGGGAAACCAAATTGATCGCTGAGCTTTTTGCAGAGTTGCGTTGAAAAGTCTCGGTCGATTCCAATCAGATCTAAAGTGATGATGACGACCTGCTTGCCTGTCGAATCCTCGAGAACCAGGGCTTTGGCCCAGAGATCCGTGAGCTTGCCCTCGGCGGGACGGTCGCGGGAAGCGTAGCCCGCCATCCAGATCGGTTCAGTCGGAGTAATGTTGGCTGAGGAAACTCCGGCCTTCCATCCGTCTGACGCAAAGCTGGACGCAGTGATCATCAGTAACAGAAGCCCCGGAGCCCATAACGTCATCCAGTGGCTGAGGTGATTTTTCCATCCGCTCAACGTATTCATGAGTTATTCCGATTGCATGAGGAATGAAAGCAGGTTGGTCATCGCCGCCTTATCGATTTGTGCCTCAAGCCCCTCCGGCATGATGGATTTGCCAGTACTCCGCAACTCTTCGATTTCCGCGCGAGTCAGGGTGTGAACATTCTGGTTATCGCTCCGCAGGGTAATCGACGATCCTGTTTCACTGGTCAGCATGCCTGAGATTACTCGTCCGTCTGAAGTCGTTGCGACGTAATTCAGGTATTGCGGATTTACTTCACGATTTGGGACCAACACATTGGTCAGAATCGCGTCTGGTCCGCGATTTCGCATTGCAGCCAGATTCGGTCCCAATTCATAGCCAACATCACCAACTCGGTGGCAACTCGAGCAATTCTTCTTGAAGACTTCCGCGCCAGCGGTCACATCGCCCTCAGTTTCTAGGATGACACGATACTCTTCCAGGATTCGCTCACGGTCTGGGTTCAAGGAAGTGGCGAATCGCTCGATCCGTTGTTGTGTCGCGGACCCGTCGGGGACGATCGACTTCCATTTTGCAAAATCTAATTCGCTCGCCGAGATTCTTTCCGATTCGATAGCCGCTAACAAAACCTCCTGCCAAGCGGGACGCGAAACGATGGTGTCGAATGCGCTGCGTCGGCGCTGTGGTGTCAATTGTGGCCACTCGTCCACTAATGCTTCAGCGACCTGATTCGAACTGAATTGTCCCATTACCTGAAGACTCAACTGTTGCAGCGACGAAGATTCGGTGGGCGAGAGCAAGCGGCGGAGCCTCGGTATTTCTCTTTCAGCTTCACCGAGTGCAAGCGCGCGAACGGCGAGGGAGAGTTGCGAGCTCGTTTCGTCGTCGGTGGCGGATGGTTGATGATCGTCGATTAATCGATGAGCTCTGGCCAGCACGTCACGTCTCGCCGACTTCCAAGGCTCTCGATCCATGACCCGTTGCAAGTCGGATTTGGGTTGAGGGCGAAGCGCAGTCAGGACGGTTGTTGCAGCACGCCAACGATCGGGGGGCAAGTCTCGCAACCACCCGGCCAAGGCCTGAAGATCTTGTTCATCTTGCTGCTGGCTGATCTGTCTTGCCAGGCGACTGACAAGAGTTGACTTTGACGTTAACGATGGCGATTCGACGATTTGAATTAATGCTGGACCGGCGCCCGATGCGAGTGAGCTTTGGATGGCAAGGTTGAGGTAGAGATCGTTGGAGCGGTTGAGGGCGAGATCCACCAAAGGTCCAAGACGATCTTTCAATTCGAGCCCGCCGAGGCTAAAAGCGAGTTGGAATCGGACGGGCATGGATTCGTCCTGAACCATCGCCGCTAGACGCTCTCGGATTGCAGGTGAGTCAAGTTGAGACTCGGCGCACTCGATCGCATGGCGACGAACTTGCTCGTGTGAATCCTTCAATGCCGTCAGTAGTAATGAATCCGGCAAAGCATCCGCTGCCTGCAGAGCCCGCAATGCTCGAATACGCGCTTCCGGGTGTTTTCCTTGCCGGATCATCTTTTGCAAATCTTCTTCCGCTTGCTGCCAACCTCGTTCGTACAGCAGTCTTGCCGCTGTCTCACGATGCCAGTCGTTGGCATGATCCAGAGTTGCGACGAGTTCACGCGCCGAAGCCTCGTGAAGTTTTGGCAGGGCAGGCTGTTGGAAATTGTCCGGAACGATGCGGTAGATGCGTCCTCGGTCCCGACCGCTTGTGAGATCGAGATGCTTTTTGATGATCGGTGGCAACGATGCGGGATGCTCAATCACCTCGCGATACATGTCGGCGATGTAGAGCGTTCCATCGGGAGCATTCGCAAGCTGGACGGGGCGAAACCAGATGTCGGTTGAAGTCAGGAATTCGTCGCCCTCGTCGATGCGAGATCCCGAATATCGGAGACCTTGCCTTTGGAGACGCTTGCGATGAACCAGATTGCTGCCAACGTCACAAACGTAGGCGAGTTGGTAGTCTTCATGAGGCCAGGCATTGCCCCGGTAGATCGTCACCCCCGTTGCACCCGTGAAGTATCCAGCGGGAGTTCCACCGCCCTCGACAGGACCGGGCACATCACCGGCGACGCGAAGGCGGGTCCGGACAATTCTCCACGGCTCCACCGGACTTTGCCGGAACACCGGTGCTTGCGGACCATCCGTGGCGATGCTGATGCGTGGTGATGGGGCGGCGAGGAACGGGTTTCGTACCAGATAACGATCGTCAAAAACCACATATTGCAGGTGATCGCTGTTGGAGCAGACGAATCGCTCGCCCCAGCCGTTGATCGATAAACCATGTTGTGCACCGCCGCTCACGGGAATCATCACTTCCGTCTTAGGATCGAACGCAAAATCCCGGCCCCGCAACGAAAGCTTTTTGCCATTGGGAGTATCGAGCGTGGCGCCGGAACTGCTGGTGGCACCATAGAGTTGGTGATCTAAGTTCCAGTGAAACGAATTCAAGAGGCCTTGGACATTGCCTCGTCCAAATCCGGAATAGACAACTCTCTCTTCATCGGCGCGGCCGTCGTCATCTTGATCTCGATAGTATCGGATGTCCGGTGCAACGCCCACGTAAACGCCACCGTTATAGCATGCGATGGCTGTTGGCCAGGATAACTGATCGACATACGTCGTCGCGTGATCAAAAACTCCGTCACCATCCTTGTCGGTCAGTCTGCGAATTCGACCCAGATTCAGATTCTCGTCTTCCGAGTAGCCTCGCATCTCGACAACGAATAATCGCCCCTGTTCGTCGAATGCCATGGCGATCGGATCCGTCACCATCGGTTCGCAGGCAACCTGTTCGATGCGAAAACCAGGTTGGATGCGGAACGAGTCGAGAGCCGCCTTCGGCGAGAGAGGTTTGATGCGAGGCAATTCACTCGCGTAGTCAGGCTCCGCGGCGAACATAACCCGATGGGGAGTTGTCAGAACCACCAGAATCCAGGCAACCGTGAGAGCTTTGATCCAAACGACAGTGCGATGCGGCAGATGTGTAGACATTCTGCCGATTGTAACATTGTCTGCCTGGCTTTGCTCAAAAAGTTATTCGGTTTGAGCGTCGCTGTCTTTGCGTGCCGTCGCCTGACGATCCTCTAGCGATTCGGTTGAGCGGGCGAGATACTTCATGTTGCTTTCAGGACCGTTGAATCCCAGCACATTTTCGTCCCAGTCAAGTTGTTTCGAGAGTAGACGTCCGGCGTCGACGTCAAATCGTAGTTGACCCTTCGAGATACGTTGGACCAATTGAGATTCTATACGCGGGCTGTTGATGGGAGTCAGGACTTCCGTTTTGACCGAGATGGTTGCAACGCCTGTCTCGACTTTTTCCAATCGATAGACCTGTCGTGTTTTGATCGACTTGATTCGGTTGCTCTCAAGGCGAACCTTGAGTTCCAGTGGTTGGGCCCATTGGTAGCCAACCTTCACCTCTTTTTGCGGCAGGGGAATCGAGAGTCCGCCTAGTCCGAATTCTGGATGCACCACGTTGTTCACGCGATCGACAATTCGGCCCGAACGATCCATGGTGATCGTGCTCAACGGAATCCCGATCGTTTTTTTGACCTCGCCAAATTCGATCGGCGGTTCTTCATCGGTTTCGCTGTTGAAGCGCACTGGCTCGCGACCGGCCACTTCGGACCACATGTCGACAGCGTCGACGATGTGAACAAATTCCGCGTGCCCTTCATCATTGACATCTTTGACATGAAGCGAACGCGTCGATTTAGTCCGCAGCTTTGTTTTTTGATTGTTGCCCGAGATGGTGGTGTCAATCGTCGCAAGATGCTCGATCGTGTAAGTGAGAACCTCGCCGGGCTCATACTTGTATTCCAGCAGATGGCTCTCTTCCGTTAGGTCTTTCTTCGCCTCGCGAAGTTCCTGCGTCAGAGATTCCTCAGCGACAGTCGAGAAGGTCGCGACAGCGCCCCAAAGAGTCATCGTGAAAACGAGAGTGCAGTTGATAGGCTTCATTTTATGCATCCGTGCAAAGTAGACCGGTTTTAATCACGCTCCATCTGTTGGATTCGCCCACCCCAACCAAGCTTTTTGCGCAAAGTCCGGTAGTCATTATGCCCAGCGACTTCAACGAGCTTGAATTGCGGTTCAGCTCGTCGAACAACAACACGATCGGTGGGCGTCAAATTATGGAGCGTCTCTCCGTCGACCACGACGGCGGTGTCGAGATGCGGCTCCTGGACAACCATCTCGTAAACACGGTCAGCCGTGTCAACAACAGGGCGAACCGTTAAGGTATGTGGACTTATGGGCGACACCACAAACGCCTGCAGGTTCTTCCGCAAGATCGGGCCACCTGCCGACAGACTGTGTGCTGTCGAACCGACAGGTGTACTGATGATCAAGCCGTCGCAACTATAAGTCGTCACCAATTCTGCGTCAACGTAAAGATCAACGTTCATGATCGAGTAGGGAGGTCCGCCTAGTACGGCAGCTTCGTTGAGTCCTAATCGTTCTGCTAGCACCTGTCCATCTTTTCCGATGACCGAACAGCTCAGCATTAGATGTTCAACGATCGTGCAGTTGCCCGCACATACGTCCGCGAAGACGGACAGCAGTTTTTCGACAGAGAGGTCTGCCAGGAAACCTAGCTTGCCAAGGTTGACTCCCACCACCGGTCTTTGGTGAGGTCCCATCTGGCGGGCTGAACGCAGAATTGACCCGTCGCCACCGAGTACCACGGCAAGGTCGGATTCGACTTGGCTCAGGTCCTGCGTGAACGTGAAGTCTTCACAGACAATCTCTGCGTGCTTCTCGATTAATGGCCGGACTCGAGCCAGAGCTTCCTGGACAGAGGGTTGGTCGGACCCCAGCAGCATTACGCGTGGCCGCGCGGAAGAATCTCGAAGGTCATCGGAGCTAACAGGGTTCATGATGCCGGATCATAGGTTAGGTGATCAGCGAGGGAAACCCGGACAGTCGGTATCAAACCTGGAGTTGCCCGGTCATTTCACGACAGGTTTCGGCGATTCCATGGGCATCGAGTCGTAGCATTTCGAGGAGTTCCGCTCGATCTCCATGTTCAATGAATTGATCAGGAATCCCGAGTCGCTTCACATGACTGGCAGCCATGCCTTCTTCAGCGGCGACCTCGAGAACGGCGCTGCCGAAACCTCCCATCAGAGCGTTCTCCTCGACGGTCACTACGAAGGGACATTCTCGGAGGGCTCGTGTGACGACGTCGCGGTCGATCGGTTTAACGAATCTAGCGTTGACAACGCCCACGTCCAGCTCCTGGTTCGCCAACAGACGACGTGCCTCAAGGCAAGCGTCTAGCTGTGTACCGGCACAAAGAATCACGCCATCTTCGCCCCATTCGATGATCTCGGCGGTGCCGAGTTCGACGGGGCTACGACGTCCTTCGATACGAGCTGCTTTTGTTTTGGGATACCGCAATGAGCAGGGTGCGTCGTGTTGCAGTGCGAATTCCAGCATGCCTTCGAGATCGTGAGCGTCGCCCGGTGCCATGACCACCATATTGGGGAAAATCCGCATGTAGCTCAGGTCGAACACACCGTGATGAGTTGCACCATCGGGGCCGGTCAAGCCTGATCGATCCAGCATGAATGTTACAGGAAGGTTTTGCAACGCAACTTCCTGGAAAATTTGATCGTAACTGCGTTGCAGGAAAGTGCTGTAGATGTCGACGATCGGTCGCATGCCAGCCTTGGCCTGTCCAGCGGCGAAGGCAACGGCGTGTGCTTCGCAGATACCAACATCGAAGAACCGATCAGGTAGATTGTCTCGCACAGGCTCAAGCTTATTGCCCTGGCACATCGCAGCGGTGAGTACGGTCACACGCGGGTTTGACTTCATCTGTTCGTGAATGGCTTGACTGGCGACGTTGGTATAGGCAGGGCCGCCCGAACTGGGATTCGGGATGGCTTGTCCGTTTTCACGCCGGAAGGCGGGAGGCGTATGGAAAAATACCGGATCTTCCTCAGCTGGCTTGAATCCGTGTCCCTTGTCAGTCACCACGTGCAACAGAACTGGTCCCGGTACTTCTCGAACCATGTTGAGGTACTTGCGGAGCAGTGGGATGTTGTGACCATCAATGGGACCGATGTAATTAAAGCCAAGTTCCTCGAAGAGCATTCCGCCATGTAGTCCGGCCTTGACTGCTTCCTTGACCTGAGCCAGAAAACGTTCGGCGGGGTCGCCGAAGACGGGCACCTTGTTGAGGACACGAACGATCTCAGATTTGAAGCCTGTGTAAAACGGATTGGTTCGCAAACGGTCGAGGTAGTTGGCAACGCCACCAACCCGCGGACAGATCGACATCATGTTATCGTTGAGAATGACGAGCAGTTTCTTTTTCGTGATGCTCGCGTTGTTCATGGCTTCGAAAACGATGCCTGATGGAAAGGCTCCGTCTCCGATGACCGCAACTGAGTGACGATCACTCTCGCCCATCAATTCATCGCCGCTGCGAAGACCTAGAGCCGTGGAGACGCTGCAGCCAGCGTGTCCGGTCATAAAGAGGTCATACTCGCTTTCCTGAGGGTTCGGATAGCCCATCAAGCCGCCGCGAGTTCTCATTGTGTCGAAAAGGTTGTACCGGCCGGTTACGAGTTTGTGAGGATAGATCTGATGTCCGGTGTCCCAAATTAATCGGTCGCGCCGGAAGTCGAATGTTGAGTGTAGTGAAACACAAAGTTCGACCACGCCCAAGTTCGACGCAAAATGAGCCGTTCGGTCAGCGACGAGATTGCAGAGTACTTCTCGAATCTCAACTGCCAGTTCGTTGAGCTCTTCTAGCGAGAGTTGCTGAAGATCTTGTGCCGACTGAATTTTCGGAAGTAGCTTTTCCATCAACCTAATGATTCCTGTTTAGGACGTAATGAGCAAGAGCTTCCAAATTCGACGCTCGCGATCCGAACGAAGTCAGAGAGGCAATCGCCTCTGCGATGAGTTTTTCAGCTCGCTGCCGGCTCTCCTCAATACCCAAAATACTGGGGAACGTCAGTTTACCATGCTCGGTATCCTGATTCGTTTTTTTCCCGATCTGTGCCTCGGCGCCGGTGATGTCCAATAAATCGTCAACGATCTGAAACGCCAGGCCCAATTTACCACCATACGCAGTTAACGCCTCTATTTGTTCACTCGTCGCACCCGCGGATGTTGCACCCAGACGTAAGCAACAGGTTAACATCGCTCCCGTTTTACGGCGGTGGATGCTCGTCAAGAAGTCGACATCACCCGCTTGGAATTCAGCCGCCAAATCATCCGCTTGTCCGCCAACCATGCCGCAGGATCCGGCTGCCCGAGCAAGCTCGGCAACACACTGGACCGCAGTCGAGGTTGGTTTTTGTTCATTTGCAATGATTTCGAACGCCCGCGTTAAAAGGGCGTCCCCGGCGAGGATTGCCGTCGCTTCGTCGAAGGCTGCGTGACAGCTAGGAAGACCGCGACGAAGGTCGTCGTCGTCCATCGCAGGCAAATCGTCGTGGATGAGGGAATAAGTGTGGACCATCTCAATGGCGCAAGCCGCTGGCATCGCCACGATACGTTGTGAACCGCATGTTTCCGCGGCGGATAACACAAGCAATGGGCGCAAACGCTTGCAGGGAGCCATTAAACTGTGGCGAATCGCCGCCTCTAGCCGCTCGGGACAACCTTCCCCAAAAGTGGCGTAAGTGGCGAGTCGTTCGTTGACCTCCTCGCGTATTTCGGCGGCGTATTTCAGAAATTCAGCCGTCGTTGCATCCATCATCAGCTCGTCGAACCTCATATTCCTTGGGGCAAGCCTCCTGGCTTGGTGCACGGGATAATCTCTTTTCAGGGATTCCTGTCCGCTGTCCACCTAGAATCCAGACGATTTTCGGTCCCGTATTTTAAAAAAGGCCTGGGGAATCGTCCACGTGATCGTCTGCCTGATCGTCCGACTTTTGGCTCTTTGCCGAATGGGGTTTGGATTTGGTGGACCTGGGTTTGCGGGTGCGGCGGGCTCCTCGGGCAGCCGCTTTTTCCTCTAACGACATAGAATCCTCCTCGAAGGGCTCCGTGACGGAGCTTCCGTCCTCGGCCACTTCACGAAGAAGCTCTACCTTCTGTTCTGCCTTGGCCAATTGGCGATAACATTGGTTCAGGTGTTGAACGCCTGACTCATAAGAATCGAGTGATTCAGAGAGTCCGAGTTCGCCCTGTTCAAGCTGTTGCACGATTTTTTGCAGCTCTCTCAACGAGTCTTCGAAACTCAGTTCCTTTTTCGAACTCTTGGGAGCTTTTGTTTTGGGAGTCGTTGACTTTTTTTTCATAGGTCAGACTACGTCTTCCTCGATCTCTAAGATCCGGCTGATCACGGTACCCTGACTGAGACGAGATCGAATCTTGTCACCGTCACGAAGTTGGCTGCTGCTGCGAATCAAGGTGCCGTCTTCCGCAAGTTGAGTCAAACTATAGCCGCGGCCAAGTACCGCTAACGGACTGAGTGCCTCAAGTTGACTGGCGTAATGAGTTAGCTGTTCTTTGTTCTGTCCGATTTGTAAGTTGATGGCCCGAAGTATCCGCTCTGATAAATCGTCGACTTGTTGAGTTAGATCGACAATTCGCTGCTCCGGACGAGTCAGAACAGGGCGGCTGGCAAATCCATCAAGTTGAGCGCGAACGGTCTTAAGACGCAGGCTGAGGTTGGCGCTCATGCGGTCCAGCCAGCCCTGTAACTCCGACAAGATATCATCACGCGATGGGACAACACGTTCTCCCGCTTCCGTCGGTGTCAAAGCGCGAAGATCGGCAACCAGATCTGCCAGTGTCACATCGATTTCATGACCGATTGCTGAGATGACAGGGATTTCCGCCGCGAACATCTCGCGGACCACGTGTTCATCATTGAAGCACCACAAGTCTTCGAGCGATCCGCCGCCTCGCGTGACGACGAGAACGTCGGGGCGAGGTTGAAGCTGGTGACTGAGTCGAATTGCTTGCACGATTTCAGGAACCGCCTCGGCACCCTGGACACGGGTGGGAATCACGGTGACACGACTGCCGGACCAACGTCGCTTCACGACCTCCATGAAAT
>Ga0163179_10002638_pt1 | contig 12410 bp, 14 predicted proteins | sample AtlANTMetagenome_FD_109643 | JGI IMG/M metagenome (GOLD analysis project Ga0163179, IMG submission 109643) | Marine eukaryotic phytoplankton communities from the Atlantic Ocean - Atlantic ANT 2 Metagenome | ecosystem: Environmental > Aquatic > Marine > Oceanic | place: North Atlantic Ocean...
AAATATACGTCAACTAAAAGTAGCGATAGGTATATTTACTTACGTCTACTAGTAGGAGACAATATTGAATATAAACAGTACAAATGTACTACTCATTAGGTTCTACCTTCATTCTAAAAAATATTAGGACAAATTACAAGCAAACTTTACACTTAGTAAGTATCATTTGTTACATATACTTCTTTTTTTTGTTTCGGCGGAGTGTATCAAAAGGCACACGCCAGGTACCCACCATTTTTTTTACCCCAAATTGGTCATTTTTAAGCGCGGTTAGGGGTAAATCATCGAAAAATCACTTGAAATAGACTAAAAATTGGATAATTTTACGTAAAATGCCTTCTCATTACGGATATGCAGGTTTTGGACCAGCTCAACAGCCTATTCCACCTTGGGCTTTGACTCAAACACCTCAACAAAGGGTTGGACCGAGTGTGTTTGAGGGTTTAGTTGGAAATACTCTTAGTTTGGCGAGCGATATACCTGGAGTACCGACTCCATTAAGGTTGGCAGGCAATGTAGCTGGTGAATTAATAGCAAGTGGTGCATTTAGACCTCCTGTACTGACAACTGCACCTACTCCCAGTCAAAATTTGCCACTTTTTTACCCTCCTATAGCGTATTAGGGGTAGGAATGTACTCGAACTAAAATTAAATTTATAGATTTGTAGTTTTTTAATAAAAGTGTCCGCTTCTCCCGCTGATTTCGACTTATATTACCGTGCTACTGGTATAAGACCAACTAATGAACAAGAAAAAGCGAGTATAGCGCCTCATGCGTATCATTATGCTCGTTCTTTTGCTAGGAAGCCCGAAGAACCAAATTTTTTACAACAAGCAGGTGATTTTTTAGGAAAAGCAGCTCTTGCTGGGGGAACTGCAGCAGCGCTTTATGGTTTAACACGTGCAGGTGGCGGTGGCGGTGCGTTAGCAAACCCGTTTGCAGAAGCAGTAGTTGATAATCTCACAAATCCCCCTGGAGGAGGCGGTGGCGGTGGGACACCTACAGGATCTTCACCAACTGCTGGTATTTCCTTTAATCCACCAGTAGATGAGGGTGGATCGACACGTCCAGATCGACCAAAACCTCCAAAACCACCAAATGACGGTGGAGGGGGAACAGGGGTAAGGATGGTTAATTTAAATGCTGATTACAGCGCCCCTTCTTACGACACTAGTGATGGTATTGACATATCTGAACCTGATACAGGGGGAAGTATTGTCCCTACGTCTCCAGATCAGAGTGATATTGTAGATCCTTGGGATGACTCGAATGTTAGTGTTTTACCAAGAACTCAAGAGAAGACTGCAATAGGGAAATGGGGGGCTGATGTTGTAGATCGCGTTAAGAGTGGGACAGGATCACCGATGTGGAATTGGGGTGCGCCTACGGCAACTGCTGGGATTGTAATGAGTCCAAGACCTTGGGAAACTCCTGGATATGGTTATATGCGTCCGGAGTTAGGTGCGGCAGGCGAGGTATTGTCAAACCTTGGCGAAACAGCTGGAGATATTATTATTTCAAATGTCCCAGGAGGAGAGGCAATAGGGGGAGCAATGAAATTTGGTGGAGGTGTATTAAAGAATGTTCCGGGTTTAGTTAGTGGTGCTGCAAGTCTCGGAACTCGTGCTGTTGAGTTAGCTGGAGTAGGTGGAGCAACTGTTTTAGATAGAGCTGCTCACGATACTCTTCGTAGTGGTGCTTACGCGAGAGATCTTTATAACTACGCAGGAGGAGAAGTCCCTACTCTTGGGGATATAAAAGACTTTCACGGGAATGTGTTGGTACCAAGTGGTAAAAGAATGGCTGGTGCTGTTATGGGAACTATTCAGGCTACGGCTAACATTTTACCAACTTCAAGTACACAATCAAGTGGGAATCTTTTAGAAGGTAGTGAGCCTCAAGTTACTCGTCATCCTGATTTACCACCAGGTGAAAGTGATTTCAAAGTTCCTAGTAAAAATATTCAAACTCCTATTTTTGATGAAGATCCTTACGTTAATAAAGCATTAACAGACGCTTATATGAATACAGGTATTCAGTTCTTACCACAAGGAAAAGGGGTAGGGGAGAGTACTGCTGTTAAGACTTTAAGAACCCAGAATCCAGAGGGACAAGCTTACGTTACTTATCACAAAAATGCAGGTGATGAAGTTGAATATCAATACAGTGAGCCTGATGGAAAAGCTCTTGTTAATCCACAGGCCACAGTTACAGGTATTCTTGGTAAGCGTACGTCCCCAGCTAGTGGAGGAAATGTAGGTACTGTCAGAGTCAGCAAGAAAGATCTACCTGCTTTTGAAGATGCAATGGATGATAAAGAGACAATTGTTCAGGCAGAAGAAGATGCTTATGCAATGCTTAATCAGTTAACAAAGGATAAGGGAGTCAGTCTTTATGAAGACGTTACGGCAGGTAGGATCTCTAATCTACTAAATAAGGGAACAAACCCTGAAACTGGACAAAGTCTTCTCTCTGAATTTATCAATGAGAATTCAGAAGAGTTCGATTGGAAATACCCCCGTTATGGTAGTGATTGGGACGTTTCACAATTTAATTAAAAACTATGGTTGTTGTTACTGATTTAAAAAAAGTACGTGATACTAAAGATAAAGCTATTGTTGGTGGTAAAAAGCCTCCTGAAGGTTTATTAGGTCAAGCAAGAGATTTTGATTATGGTGGAAACTTATTAAAGCCAAACCCTCTTGTTGCTCGCCATCGTGATGAAAACCCAGACTATCAAAACTTTTATTCAGATGTTACTTTCCCAGGGGATAATGCACTTGCTTCAAGAGGTAAGTTTGATCGTTTAGCAGTTAGTAACTATTCAGAGATACCAGGGTATTACGACCAGCGGCAAATATTTGACTGGACAGATGCCTACCACGATGGAGCTAGACGCGGATTGATAGCGTTTGAAGATGAAGTCGGACCTTGGAGTGTTGAACATTTAGCAACGCAATATGCAGGTGAAGGTGACGCTAAAATAGATCCAAATGTAACGGGAGTCTTCCCAAGTAAAGGCCCTAGTCCAGTATGAGTACTCAACCAATAAACATTAGACCAACTGTCTCACCAACGAACGTTAATGTTCCTAGTGCATTACTGATTAATGCGGCAGCACCTGTTGTCGATAAGCTTGTCAATATGGCAGGTAATGCGGCATTTAATTTTCTCGGAGGTGCATATGACAGTGCATACCAACATACTCTTGGAAATTTAACTGATGAGAGAACTGCAAAAAATATTGACGATTTAATACGACCAGGTACGGGAGAATATACAGATAAGGCAGTAACAGGAAATATTAAGAGTGCTATTGCAAAAGGTCTAACACCTGTACGTGCTACTCCTCAAGAGAATGTTACTGAAAGAACAACTCCTCAAGGAACAACTGAACAAGTCGCAAGATTTCTTAAAGACATAAGCGCTTTACCAAAGGGAGAGGGGTGGAAAACTCCATTTCTTCAGAACCCTGAGATAACTGCTCAGGCAGCTGGTATAGCCTTACCTACGGCTGCTATAGCTATACCTCTTGCTGGTGCTGCAATAGGTCTTAACCTCGCTGGTGGTATGGGTAAACCAAAGACTGCAGTTCATACTTTACCCGTTGAAGGAAGTGCAACTAATAATCCAAGCATTGATTCTGCAAGGGTTTCAGGAGAAATCAAAAAAGAACAATCAGAGAGAGCATTCGCGCAGAAAATCTATTTAGAAAATTTGAAACGTGGAAGAGAACAATCATATAGACCCGGACCACAGGCTGGTATTGGTTATGCCGACCCTTCCGGATACGGTGGAGCACCACCAATCAATGAGGAGGTGTTACAAGTAGGGCGCAGTCTGTATGGTACTGGTCTTCGTGTGTAACTCTTAGAGTGTCGATTGTATAATTAATGAAAATAGGAATGAAAATAGAAAAATGGTAAGTTGGAATCCATTTGCAAAGAAAGAACCTACATCTAGCTTTGATGCAGAGAAGTGGAGTGGTTTTTTAGACCAAACTAAAAATGCTTTTTTTGGATCTGATGATACGGCGGCACAACAATTTTTAAGTGATCGGATTAATGAATCAGGTTCCGGTGCCTCTAATCAAAATGCTGTTTTCGGTGGAGGTGGATGGAGCGAGGGACCAGGTGGTAGTTCGGTATTTCAACCAGAAACAATCGTTGTTAGTAACCAAGAAGATGGGGGAATGGGTGGACCTGGAGGGATGGGGGTAGAACCAGATAAACCTAATATTTTTGAAAAAGCTTTAGGTCTTGGATCAACAGTTTTAAGTCTTGCAAGTATGTGGCCATGTGATATACGATTAAAAGAAGATATTGCACCTTTAGAACAAACAGATATTAATGATGATCTAGCAGAAATAGCATTCTTTATTAAGGATTTACGTGAGTCTAATTGACAAGTTAAAACAACTGGAACCAATTCAGTTTCGCTATAAAGAAGAGATCGACCCAACTCAACCACTCCGCGCGGGTTTTTCGGCTCAACAGGTACAAAAAGTTATACCTGAAGCTGTTCGAGAAGTTGATGGTATTTTGATGCTTGATTTAAATGTTTTGAAGAATTATCTTCAGATTGCTAGAGATGAATTACTAGCTAACGACTCCAAGGGTTAGTTAACTTAAAATAATTATAAATAAATAATTGTAGAGTTGAAATCATGGCGGTTCCCGTAGCGGCTATACCTTTGTTAACTAGAGGTATTAGTGGATTAGCAGGAGGTATAGCAGGAGCACAACAAGGTGGATGGAAAGGTGCTTTGCTTGGTGCCGGTGCTGGTGCGGCTGCCCCAAGTTTAGTCCGAATGGCAGGAACCAAATTAGCGGGAATGGCACCCGGTATAGTTACTGGCGCAGGTAAGGGAGTTGCGGGTTTAGGTACGGCATTAGGTAATACTGCAGTAGGTGGAACTGCTGGTGGTCAGTTTGCCGCAAATCAACTAGCTAATTTAGGAGCCATGATAGGTACACCTGCAGGGGCTGGTCTTGTAGCAGGAAATGCATACGCTTTATTAGGTGCTCCTGGTGCTGGTTTAGTAGGAGGTTTAGGAAATCGTCTTGTAGGAGGACTACAAAATAAAGTGTCTGGACTTGCAGGTTATAACGCCGCAACAGGCGAACCTCTTGGTGGTGCAGCTGTTCCTCTAGGTATGACTCCTTATGGAGGTGTTGCTCCAATTGGTGGTTCACCTTATGAAGTACTTGATCCAGGTGGCGCGGCTGCGGCTCGTCGTCTAAGCTCTGTTAAGAATGCGGAAGCTTTAAAAGATGCAATGAATGTTGTATTACCTACACAACGCAAATATTCTGAGCAAGCTAAGAAAGATGATTTTGAAAGAAGTATGGCTTCTGCAGGTATAAAACAAAATATAGCTACAAACGCAGCTCTATTACAAATGGCTAACGAAGCTGGTTTAAATATGGGCCTTGATGCTTCAGCTAATGCAGCTAGAGCTTTAACACAGCAGTACCAGTACTAATTAATGGTTGCACCTAATTACTACAATTTACTTCCTTCGGATGCGTACTATCCGCGTCCTTATGGTGGTGGTTATGAACCAGGTGTTGGCCCTGCTTTAGGAACCTATAATCAAGTTCCATCTACGACTTTGCAAGATGCTGCAGTTAGAACCATTCTTCCTGAGATTATTTCTAAAGGAATAGATTTTGCTAGTGGAAAGGAAGTTGATTTAGGTCAATTTGGTGAGTCATTACTAGAAGGTTTTCAACCACAAACCACGGCATCAACTACATTTAGCGGTCTTGGTGGATCTCCCGTCCCTACTCCAACGGAGCAAATGGGTAGTTTAGGTTATCAACAAAGAAGTTATAACGCTATGACTCCAATGTTCCAAGATTTGATGTCTAGGTCGATTGAAAATTTTGGAAATGTTTTTAATGCACAGCAAGCTAACCAACAACCTTGGTTAATGGCAGCAAAGAATATTGCTGACAAGAGTGCTGATGCTCAACAAAAGAGGGCAAGTTCGGCTGCCGAAAATCTTTATAAAAGTAGACTGGGAATAGCAGCCTTAGCTAATGCTGCAAAACCAGTTCCACAGAGAGCTTTTGGTCGCCAAGGCGTACCTAACCTTTAGATATAAAACTTTTTAAATCATGTCAGGTTCACGCTGGGGTCAATCCCAAGAAGACAAACAAAGAGAAGCTTCTAACTCAGCAAGTTTTAGTAGTAACTTACAAAAAAACCAACTAGGTCAATCTGCCTATTTAGATGCTGTAAATAGGATTGCAGATAGAGGTGCCTTTATGGGAGGAGCTGCTACAGCGGAATCTCCAGGTTTAAGTCAAACAATCCTTCCTGATATGTCAGTACAAGACTATGCATTAGCAAGAGAATTGGAAAGTGAGTTTGGTAGAGGAGATATGGAAACTGCTGCTGATTTAGATCGTTTTAATACTAGATTTTTCACTACGGAAGATATAAGACGTGGTGCGGCTTCAGCAGCTGAAGCGCGGTTAGGACAGAGAGTTGGTGGAGAAGAAGATAGAGGAAGACTTGCTGAGTCTGGTTCTCAAGATCGTGCAACTAGAAGGGTAACTGGACAAGAAGAAAGAGGTAACATTGCTGAAACTGGATCTCAAGATCGTGCAACTAGAAGAGTAGCAGGACAGGAAACCAGAGGAGAATTAGCAGAAGGAGGAGCACAAGCCCGTGCTACTGAAAGAGTATCGGGGCAAGAGGATAGAGGAAGGCTTGCTGAATCTGGTAGTCAAGAACGAGCAACTGCAAGGGTAGGTGGTCAAGAAATTCGAGAGACAGATAAGCAAAGAGAGATGTTCCGTCGTTTTAAAGAAAGCAAAGACCGTGCAGATGCTAAAGCAGATGCTAGATTCTAGATTGAATTAATTAATTTACATCATGATTAAATGGATTGACGGCCTTACTGATAAAGACCGTGAATCCTTTTTAGCTTTTTGTAAACGAACAGCGTCTCCAATACAGATTTATTTATATGCAAGATTTTTAAATTTCAAAGGAACTATTGTTGATTGTGATGAATGGTCAAAGAAGAAGTTTAAAAAACGTGATTTTACTGGTTTGTTAGAACAAGAAATAGATAATATGCAAGAGGATATTTCCAAGTTACGTCAAGCAATTGATATGGGTATGGTTAAACAAGACATGGGTACGGCACGTATTGCAATGTTGCAAAAAGAATTACGTGGAGCAATAAAACAAATTGGCGATGAGAAGGTATTAATGGATAAACAAGGTTTAATTCTTGCTGGTGCAGACAGAGCTTTACGTGAAATGTTAACTATTTTTCGTGATGATCCAATTGAAGGTCCATTACAAGAAGCATCTATGGGAGTTTGGACAAAAATATTACAAGAAGAAAGTTAGAGATTCTTAAGCTATGCTACGGGGATGGCAGGTACAAGTATTTACAGTGTCTATCGTCGTACTGCGAGAGCCGCTGCTAGACAACAAGTTGTTAAAAAGACTTCAACCGTAGATGTTGAACGTGCTAGAAGAGATTTTGCTTATTTTTGTGATGTTGTAGGAGATAAACCACCTGCAAGACATCATATTGAATGGCATAAATATCTTTGCACTGGAGAAGATAGTGAGTGTTTAACAGGAATTGGAGGCCCTAACATTGATATTTTAGCTCCACGGGGAAGTGCTAAATCAACAATTTTAGGTTTATATACAGCGTGGTCTGTAGGTATACATGCAGTTAAAAAACAACCTTTAAAAGTTTTATATATATCCTATACAGTTGATGTTGCTAGACCTAAAAGTGCGGCGATAAAAAGAATTATAGAAGATAGTAAAATTTATCGAGAGATTTTTCCTACAGTTAAAATTGCTAAAGGAATTAATTCTAATGAATATTGGAGTATTGATTGGAAATTTGCAGGAATTAAATCTACTGGTGAAGAAGAATTTACTGTTTGTTGTGCAGGATTAAAAGGTGCTGTTACTTCTAAACGTTCACATCTTTGTATTATTGATGACGCAATAAAAAGTGCTGATGATATTAAAAATAGAGATATTCGACAAGCTATGGAAGATAACTGGAACTCAGTTATTGTTCCAACTATGTTTGAAGGTGCAAGAGCTATATGTTTAGGTACAAGATTTCGTCATGATGATATACATCAAAGTACTTTTACTAAGGCTAATGATTGGGTTCAAATCGTTCAATCTGCAATAACTGTTGATAAGCAAGGAGAAGAGATTTCTTATTGGCCAGAAATGTGGTCATTAGATTATTTAAAAGATCGTAGAAGACAAGCTCCTGTTGCTTTTAGTTTTCAATATCAAAATCAAATAATACAAACAAGTGAATTATCCCTTTCTCCTGATTTAATTGTTAAAGGTGCTATTGAAACTCACTTTGATTCAATGGGGATAGGAGTTGATTTATCTGCAGGTGTTCGTGAACAAAATGACTATACAGTTTTTGTTATGGGCGGAAGAGTAAATAATAAAATACATATTATTGACTGCAAGCGGCTACGCATAATGGGCAATCTAGAGAAATTAGATGCTTTGATGGAGATGTTAGAGGAATGGGGAGTTATTCATAAAGATGGTAAAAATTACTTTCCTACTGGAAGTTCAGTACATGTTTGGTCTGAGGCTGTAGCTTATCAAGCTTCTTTAGAGGCAGATTTTAAACGTATTTGTTTAGGAGACCAAGGTCTTTACAATGTTTTATGGCATCCAGTAAAAGGTTTTAGAGGAGATAAAGTAGCTAGATTCCGAGGTATTATGGGTTTATTTGAACAGAGAAAAATTATATTTAACAAATATCGAAAGTTTACAAATTTGACAGATGAGATAATTAACTTTGGCGTTAGTTCTCATGATGATTGTGTTGATGCTTTAGTTTGGCTGTGTAATGGATTAATGACTAGAGGAAAACTAGAGTTAGAGTATTGACGATTTAAACTGGAGATACAACTTTCCAATGTCTATTAATTACTACACGTTAGAACTTGAGCAAGATGCTTATGGTTCTGCAGTTATACCTCTTCCTGATGAACTTTGCCATGACTTGGCTATTCAACCAAATGAAAGGTTTGAGGTAGAAGTTGAGGATGGTACGATCACCCTTAAGCGGCTTTTTGCCGGTTATGACATTGAAGAATAGAACAAACTCTAAACACTCATGAGCGATAGTAATAGTAAATCTGCCCTAGACGACGTTATCAAGTCGGTTATAGATAGGGATGGTAATGGGTCAGCAGATACCATGCTGGTTAACGCTCACCTATCCCAGATGAAGATGTTTGGGATACGTCAAGGAGTTGAGTTTTTCCCAGAACAAGATAATTACGGTACTCAACGTTTTGACCTCATACAACAGGTAATTAAATTCAATAAATTAGATGCTCGATTAGATTCAATTTGGGATAGATTTTTAGCTTATGGTAAAGGGCTATTTTATATACGACCTACAAATAAAACTTATCGAATTTACTGGTTTGATAAAGACTCCTATCGTACTTTTTATACGCCAGAAGGAGATTTAGAAGAAGTACTAATCATTTATCCATATAAGGTACGTAAGAAGAAAGGGATAAATGCCAATGTTGGTTTAAATACTGATAAGCGTTATATGCGTTTACGTATTACTGCGGATGAGATTGAGGAATATCATAGTGAACAAGAAATTACATTTGATCAAGAGATAACAGATGTTGGAGTTTTAAATAAAAAAGTTCTTGAAAACACTATGGAGTTTATTCCATGTGTTGAAGTTTTTAATAATCCAGATGCTTTTGGAACAGATGGAGCAGGTGAGTTTGAGTGGTTATCTAATCAAATCATCGCTCATGATGAGATGGTTAAGAACATAAGAGCAAACTTATCCTTCTTTGGTAATCCAACATTATTATCTTCGCGACCTAAGCAGGATATTGTTGAAAGTAATGATGATGGTTCAGTACAACGTCCAAGTATTTCCAGTCAATCAGGATTTCAATCTGATTTTTCCCTTTCCAGTTCTACATTTAAGCAAGATCCATCTAGTCGAAATCAGCCAGGGTATATAGGAAGTCCTGGAAGTGGTTTAAGAGTTCCACGAGTAATTGCGAATTTAGAACCAGTTGATCGAGTTTCTTTTATAACTCCTAATGCTGTAAGTCCAGATCAATCAAGATATACGGAACAATTAAGGAGTGAGATTCGTCTTGCGTTAGGAGGTATAGATGATTTAAGTATTACTAATGTCACAGCAACTGAGATTAAATCAGCTTATGGACGTGTTAGTGCTACTTCTAAGAAAAAATGTTTACAGCTATATACTTATGGTATTTGTAAGTGTTTTGAGTTAATACTTTTCCAAGAAGAACAAATATTTAAGAAATCGTTAGCTTATGTCTCCGGAATTAAATATCCTGTTGTTCCTGAAGATTTAAACGATGAAAAAGCGATGCAGAAATATGAAAAAGGTAAATTTAATTATGAACGTAAATTACAGCAGGCTGTTGATAAAGCGCTAGAGGAGGGCGATATACCAGAAGGTGTTGTAGGACTTGCTCCAGACGGTAATAGAAGCGTTTTATGGCGTTGGATGGGACCAGTATATGAAGATACTGCACAAGATAAATTGAACCAATCTATTTTTACACGAAATCTACAAGAATTAGGCGTTGATAGCATAGAAGCACTGAAGTACTTATTTCCTTCCAAAACGGACGACGAGATCGCAGGGATGTTATCTGGTTATCCGTTTAGAATGGTTGGTGAAGTACAAAGGGCATACTCTTCATTTATTGATCTAATCAATCAAGAGATGAGAACGCCACATCCGCAGCAACCGAATTTACCGATGGCTGCAGATCCGAGACTTGATCTCACCCCGTTTCTATATAGAACACTCGAAAATTTACAAAAGGAATTAACTTATGGCGGACGGTATCGCGGCTCCGACCCAATCGGCACCCCAAGCATCCCAGACCCAGCCGACCAGCTTCGCGGCTCCGGTAGCGCCCGTAGCTCAATCGGCAGCACAGGCACCAGTGGTGGGTACAACCCCACAATGGGTAGCATCGACCCAGCAAGCGGCGGCACCAGCTCCAGCAGTGCAAGCCCAGATGGGAATAGCTCCAACCCAATACGACCCTACACAGTCAACTTACCAAGCACCCCAGGCAACCCCACAACAGGACAATCCTTACAAGGAAGCGTTCAACAAGGTAGTGGGTCTCCTGAGTTCACCAGTCCAATTCCCGTTCCAGGGTCAACAATCGACTCAGAACCAAGTAGCAGACCAGGTCAACTACGCTTCCCCACAAACAACCCCATTCAACAACGCGGTAGCGCCGACCTCTACGCCTGGGATCAACAGCAACCAGGGTTACTCCAACGACTCTTCCCTAACATCGCAGCAGGGTCTGACAGCAGACCAGCTAAAGGCAAGCGGAGTCAGCGACGTAAGTCTTGAGGTAATAAACAACTTTGGTCCTGATGCTCCTGCAGTATTAAATGACTATGCATGTAAAGTTGAAGACGCTTTAATTGAATCAAACGTTAAATTAACTAAAGCAGTTGATTTACTTAAGGAGTTAAATACAGAGCATAAAGCGTATAACAACATCCTTACTAATCCTAATGTCTTAGCTGATTACACAACTAAGTTTTTTGGACCACAAGGACCTTTCCCTGTAGAGCGTATTCAAGCTACTCAAAATGCTCAAGCACAGCAAGCAGCAGCTAGAGCAGCAGCTCCTCGTGGAGCAGGACAAGTAGATCCTAGAGCAGCAGCCGCAGCAGGACAAGTAGATCCTAGAGCAGCAGTAGCAGCTCCACAGAGACCTCAAATGCCTGTACCTCCAAGCCCACAGTCAAAAGGAACACCTACTGACTTTTGGAATAGCTTTGGAAGCGCATCAGATAGAGATCCTCAGAACGCTTGGAAGTATCTAAGTGCAGCACAACAGAATCCTGAAATATTCCGTCAAAAACTACTTGTAATGGAGTAATCCATTAAACAAAAGGGGTGGCAATAAAGCTACCCCTCTTTTTTTTTATACTCACATGGACGAAGCTAAAGTAAAAAAAGCATTGTTAATGGCTCAACAAGCTCAACAAGCAATGAATATGCCTCTTTCAAACTCAACATTACAACCTCAAGGACTTCAAATGGGAGCGATAGGACATCCTAATGGTCCGCTTCCTACACCTTTTGCTTATTCTGAATACAATAAAGTAGGTTGATTGAAACTTATATAAGTCCATTGATAAACCTTTGATATAATTCTTATAATGGAATTTATTTTCCAGTTCTAGTGGATTAATTCCACAGGTATCAACAGCCCTGTGCTGTAACAACCAAAACGTCTAATGTTTATAGATAACGATTTCCCCAAACTTCTGGGCGCGGAATTGTATCGTCCCCATCCAGCTTATATAGTTGAAATGGCTG
>Ga0163179_10002639_pt1 | contig 12402 bp, 9 predicted proteins | sample AtlANTMetagenome_FD_109643 | JGI IMG/M metagenome (GOLD analysis project Ga0163179, IMG submission 109643) | Marine eukaryotic phytoplankton communities from the Atlantic Ocean - Atlantic ANT 2 Metagenome | ecosystem: Environmental > Aquatic > Marine > Oceanic | place: North Atlantic Ocean...
AAGGCAGGGGGATTGCCCGGGGGCGTACGCGGACGGCTCCCCCGGGAAGCTGAGCCTCCTCCGCTTCCTCGCCTGTTTCGCCCTCTTCGTCAATAGCGAGGGCAAGAAGATCGCCTTCTGGAAGCTCAATTTCCTCGATAGGATCAAAATTACCTGCGACTTCGCCCATCCGACGAAGTGGGAGTTTGAGGCCCTTTTCGGAGGCGAAGAGCCCTCGAAAAATAAGATTTACGAGCGGCCCCCCGACTTTTCCGCCAGATTTTCCATTTTGAACAACTACCGCGATGGCATATCGCGGTTGCTCGAAGGGAGCGAAGGCGACTGTCCAGGCGTTGTGGGATTTTTTTCCGAAATCGGTGGTCTGAGCTGTTCCGGTCTTCGCCCCGATCTCCACGTCCTTAGGGGAGGCGCGGCGGGCGGTTCCTCCGAGTTCGTTAGCTGCCTTCCACATTCCGATTCGGATATCCTCGAACTGTTCCTTATCCATGCCCTCGGTTATGAGATCAACCTTGAGCTCGGGAATGTCGCTGACGAGGACCCCTTCCTTAGGGTCCACAACCATCTTGATGATCCGGGGACGATAGTATTTTCCGCCGTTGGCGATGCACGCGGTGAGGGCAGCGAGTTGAAGAGGAGTGGCTTCGCATTCGTCCTGGCCAATAGCAAGCATGGCCATTCGGGCGGGCGTCATTGATTCCCCCGGGTGGAGTTCCCGCCGCCACCATGTGCTACCCGGGACAATCCCGCGGTCCTCAACAGGAAGCTTGATCCCGGTTGCTTGACCGAGGTTGAGCATATCGAAGGCCTCCGTCATGCGAGTGGCTCCCAGTTCATTGGAAAGTTGCATGAAGTAGGGGTTGCAGGAGCGCTGGATAGCGCTGGTCATGATCAGGGGCCCGTGCCCGACTGCTTTCCAGCAGCGGATCTTCAGTTTTCCTGTTCTGCCGAACCGAAGGTGTCCGGCACAGCTGTGTCCAAAATCACCCATGCCGTGCATGCAGGAAGCTATGGCAGTAGGGAGCTTGAAAGTTGAACCGGGTGTGAAACTGGAGATAGCTCTGTTGATGAGAGGGTCAGCCTTGTTGGTCTTGTAATCCTCCCACTTTTTCCCGGCGATACTGGGAATAAATTCGTTTGGGTTATAATTTGGGACGGATGCCATTGCGAGAATCTCCCCGGTATTGACATCAATGACTACGGCGGCAGCCCGACCAGCCTTGCGGAGGACGTTCTCAACGAGAAACTGTGCCCTCGCATCGATGGTCAGCATGACCTGGCTTCCCTGGTCTGGTGCGACTCGTTCGTTGAGAACCTCTCCAAGAATGCGGCCTTTTTCATTCTTGCGAAGAACCCGGCGGCCAGGCGATCCCCTGAGATAGTCATCCATGGTGGCCTCTACTCCGGTAGACCCCACCGCATCCCCGAGATAATGATCATATTCAGACTTCGCCTTTTCCGGGATGTCACCCTTTTCCCACTGCTTCAGGTAGCCCAGGAGGTGGCAGGCGAGTGTGCCGTAGGGATACCTTCTTCGTGGGCGCACGGTGACATAGACGCCAGCCATTTCGAGATTGTGCTCAGCAAGGCGAGCAAATTGCTGATAGCTAAGATCAACCGGAAAGGTGAAGGGGATGAGTCCTCCGTGTGTAACATAGTGTTTTTGGAGAGCCTCCGAGCTGTAGCGTGCCTCGATTCCATGATTCTGGAGACGGGGAACAATTCCCTCCCTTACAATACGCACAATTTCGCGACTCCTCTCAGAGGTGGGGACTGCCATGCCGATCCGTCGGCGACCGGGATTCTGGTTCTCCGAGTGTTGGCGCTCCCACTCATGGTGGATCTCGTCGAGATTAAGAACGAGTTCGTAGTTCCGCAGGTTCTTGGCCAGAAGTTCGCCATTGCGATCGACAATGGTGCCCCGGACCCCCGGATCCCGAATTGAGATGGTGGTTTCACCGGGAATCAGCTTCCTGTAATACTCGGTGTCCACGATCTGGTAATCGTAGAGGCGGCTCAGAAGCGTTCCTGCCCCGGACAGGATGATTGCGGTGAGGAGATAGAGCCTGAAGCGATAACGGGATTGCATTCGGTGCGGGTTTATTCTGTAAGGCCTCTGCGGTCGATCTTCAGTCCTTCGTAGCTGATCGTATGGCGAAAGAGTCCTGCCAGACGGTAAAGCGTCCAGAACATGACAGGGCAGAGCACCATTGTCAGGAGAGAGGTGAAGCCAATTTTGAGAACAAGGCTGCGGGTTATCATTGGGTCACCGCGAACAAAGGAAATTAAGAGGTATTCGGCGGAAAGGTACAGGAAAATCGCCACGCCAGAGAGCAGTGCCGAGATGTGCCATTTGCCTTCCCGGAAGAGAGGTTGCAGGCCTTGCATGAAAAATCCCATGAGGGCGTAGAGAATGATTGAATAGCCGAATTTCAGATCGCCAGTCGTATCGGTGTATACTTCCGGGTTGCCCGAAAGTGATTCGGGAAGGGGAGTAATGACATGCTGCGCATCCCAGAGAAACCCTCCGATGAAGGCGAGGAGCAGCATGGGCCCGGTATTCACCGTCACCGCTGCGCAAAGGAAGGCAAGCGGAACGATAAGGACCCTCCCTTCGTAGAGCGGTTCAAACAAGGGCGAGAATTGCTGTAGGACAGAGGCCGTGATGAGCAGAAGAACAAGACTCAAATGATACCACCCCACGCCTAGCCCTCCTCTTCTCCGTTCTTATGAGCGATTACGAAGACCACCCCCAGTTCATCAAAATTGACTGAAGGTTTTACCAGCGCAACTCCTTCGACAGGACCGGGGGTATACTCCTTTACGGTGCCAACCAGCAGATTGGAGGGGAATAGCCCGCCCTTACCGGTAGTTATAACCTTCATGCCAGGAAGAATAGCGGCTTCGCGGGAAAGGTGCCTGAGGATGAGGCGGGGTTCTTCTCCATAGCGCCCCCGCATACCATGAAGAATACCCACTTCGGGAGTTCCAACGACCTGAACCGAGACCTGACACCGCTCGTCGGTAAGAAGAATCATGCTGCAGGTATCTTCAGAAGCAACATCGACCTTGCCTGCCAGTCCGCCAGGCGCGATTACCGGAACACCAGCCCCGATGGAATCATCCTGCCCTTTGTCAATAATCGCGGTCTCCCACCAGGTTGCGGGCTGCCTTTTGATTACTCGCGCAGCGACGACGTTCAGACGCTGCTTCTGTTGAAAATTCAGTGCCCGGCGTAATTCATTATTTTCGGTCTCGAGTTCCCTCAGGCGACCTTCGATTGAACGAAGTTTGATATATTCACCTTGAATAGCACGAAGCTGGTTCTCCAAGTCTTCAGAGTGCTCGATTTCTCTAAGAAAATCACGAGCCGTGGTCTCGAGTGAAGAGCCCCCCCTGACAAAAGGGGAGATGGTCCCGTAATAGGCATGCTGGATGTTCCGCACTGTTCCTTCGCTGAGGGTCAGAACCCATACAACGCCGCATATGAAGAGCACCAGTGCGATGAAGTTGATAGGTTTCATGAGAGGAATTACGCTCAATGAGCGACGTCGGTTTTACTGGTTTTCAAAGGTCCGATCCGGTCAGCTTTCGAAGAAAAGAGAGTTCATTGAGGACTTTTCCGGTTCCCTCTGCGACCGCGCTCAGCGGGTCCTCCGCCACGTGGACCGGCAGACCCGTTTCCTCTCTGAGAAGTTTATCCAGTCCGCGGAGAAGGGCTCCGCCGCCCGCGAGAACCAGTCCGCGGTCCACCAGATCGGCGGCCAGTTCAGGGGGGCATCGTTCAAGGGTCGAGCGGACCGCATCAACAATTGCATCGAGAGGATCGCGCATTGCCTCACGGGCCTCCTGTGAGGTTACGGTGATTGTCTTTGGGAGGCCCGAAACCAGGTCTCTACCCTTCACCTCCATGCTGGTTTCCTTCGATAGCGCCGCGGCTGATCCGATGCGGATTTTTATATCCTCAGCGGTGCGTTCGCCGACCATCAGGTTGTAGGTGCGCTTCATGTAGCTGATAATCGCACCATCAAGTTTGTCGCCGGCGGTTCTTTCACTGCATGAATAAACGACCCCGGAAAGGGAGATTATAGCCACTTCAGTGGTGCCTCCACCGATATCGACGATCATGTTCCCGGCTGCTTCCTGAACGGGAAGCCCTACGCCGATGGCAGCGGCCATTGGTTCCTCGATAAGAAAGACCTCCCTGGCTCCGGCCTGTTCGACGGATTCCTTCACGGCGCGGCGTTCAACCGCGGTGATGCCAGAAGGAATGGCAACGACCACCCGAGGGTGGGAGCGTCGCTTGTTGCTTACCTTGCGAATAAAGTGCCGGAGCATGGCCTCGGTGACTTCAAAATCAGCAATCACACCGTCCTTTAGAGGGCGGATGGCAACGATATTTCCCGGAGTCCGGCCGAGCATTCGCTTCGCGTCGTCGCCTACGGCTACCACTTCATTGGTGCCCGCCTTGACCGCGACTACCGAGGGCTCTCGCAGGACAATCCCCTGATCCTTGATATTGACCAGCGTATTGGCGGTCCCAAGGTCGATCCCGAGGTCCTGGGAGAGAATACCGAAGAGTTTCGCTAGCATGCAGGTTGGCCAGATAGTTCAGGAAGCTGAAATGTTTTTAGCTCCCCAGAGAAGGGGCGCAAGCCTTCCCTCGATCATCACGCAGGAAACGGAATAAAATTTGAGGAACTATGCCCGGGGCAACCGCCACGTGTTCCAACTCGGAGCAGGCCTGCTCTTTAAGGGGCCAATTAGGTGAAGCTTGTCAGAATCTCTCCGAAGGAGGGGGAGTTCGCTCCGTGGGTCGGACGAAGCCCTGAGGACCCCGGACAAAGCCGTCACGCCTATTCCGTAAAAATTACCCATAATGCATTTATGCAGGGCGGCGGCTGGCCCTGATATAAGGCTGAGGGCGGATCCTAGGCAGCTACAACCGGGGCGGATTTAATCTTATGGCGGCGAAGGAATTCCTTTGCCGCAGCATCATAAGCTTCGCTCCCAGTGCCGTGGGGGTCCCACTCAAAAATTGTCTTCCCATGGCTTGGGGCTTCACCAAGGCGGATGGTGCGCGGGATGACGCTTCGGTAGAGCCATTCTGGGAAGTAGTTTTTGACCTCCTGGACTACCTTGCGTGACAGGTTAGTGCGCCCGTCATACATGGTCATGAGAATACCCTCAATCTTAAGGCGGGAATTCACCCCGGAGTCGCGAATTTGGTCGATCACATGGAGGATTTTGGAAAGACCCTCCAACCCGAACCATTCACACTGAAGAGGGACCAAGACCTCATCCGCAGCTGAAAGAGCGGAAGTCATTAAAACCCCCAGCGATGGGGGGGTATCGAGGATAAAGAAATCGAATTTCCGGCGTTTTTTGGCCTGGCGCAGGATGCCTTGGAGAATCAAGAGGTGGTCCTCCATCCGAGCGAGCTCGATTTCCACGCCGGCCAGGTTCATTTCGGCTGGAATTATCGAAAGATTATCGTGTTGGGTGGCCTGAATTTTGGACTCAAGGGCGCTTTCGCCCAGTAAAACGCTATAAATACTACCATCCTCTGCGTTTTCTGGATCTACGCCTAAGCCGCTTGTTGCATTTGCCTGGGGATCCAGGTCGATTAGCAAAATACGTTGGCCACGGCGGGCAAGCGCCGACGAAAGATTCACGGCGGTGGTGGTCTTGCCAACTCCGCCTTTCTGGTTCGCGATAGCAATTACCTTCATTGTGCGCGCTCGGGTCGAGCGCTCCGCTCGACGGCATCATACTGACTGCGTTGCCGGGTTATGGCCATTCTCAATTCAAGAGACCGGCGAATCTGAGGCTGCCCCTTCAAATCCACCACCGTTGCATAACTTCACACAATATATGTAATGCGGACTCGATAGACGAGCGAACCCACCCCCTCGACTTTAGCGCATTTTCCCTTTGGTATGGTTGGGGCCAACCTTCCGCGAGAGCGGTGTCGGAACTTGGTATCTCTCCCGGTCGCAAGCCCTGCCCTCACCCTTGGGCTGTAGTATAGCGCAGAGATTCGACCCGAGTTGCGAGGACTCTATTGCCGCATACCTGCGTGTCGGCCGGACTCGCGCGCTGCTTGTAGTCAAGTGGCCCGGAGTCAATGTGCCGGTTTGATGTCCTTGGGGTCGCGAGATACCGCTTTGTCGACTGGGAGGGTTTCGGCCGAGACGTCAGGAAAAGTAACCTTTCCTGTTGCAGCCCACTCGGTTCCCCTGATGAGCGTTTCCTGGAACGCTATCCCGTGCATCGACTTGTGGTCATGACCCATGACGGTGTGAAAGATTCGTCCCTTGCCGTAAGTGATGGTCATCAATACAGGCTCATGTCGCTCTGATCCCCCTTTTGCGAGGGCAGTTGCGAGGATTTTCATGTTTTTAGCAGGGCCGCGGAGGCGATCGTAAAGTTCCTCTTTTGCCTGAAGGAATTCGGTTGGCAGGCCCTTTGTAATTGGGTGTTCGGTATCACGGACGACAACCTTGTATTCCCAGGCTCGGCCATGCGATCCTCCTCGCCCCTTGGATTCGTCCCGGACAATCTTCCCGTCCTTCCAGTAGACATACGGTCCATCGGTTTCGTTGCGTCCTCCCCAGCCCCCAAGTCCGATCATTAAGTTGTATTCCTTCCATTCTCTGAAGGAATTGTCTGCTGCGTGGACTACCACCAGGTTTCCGCCTTCCTCGATGTATTTGACGAAAGCCTTCTGGGTTTTCTCCTGCCAGGGCTTGCCGTTGTAGTTTGAGAGGATCACGTCGTAGGCGGAAAAATCGACGATCCAGTCGATGACATCGGCTTCGGTGACTGTTTCGGTGTGAATACTGAACCTGCCCGTGGCCTCGAGTGTGGAGGTCATTACCGGTGAGCATCGCCTCCAGTCGTGATTGTTCTGGCCGTCGATTAGCAGGACTTTGATCTTTTTGCCGCCATGATTGTCCGCGGTTGCGATGCCAGTAGCCAGGAAGAGGAGTAGTCCGGCTACTGCGACGAGGGATCGTGATGTCTTGAGCATGGCGAAGCTAAGTATTCGAGAGATTCCGATGCAATCAGAATATAAACCCGAGGTGGACAGGCTTTCCTCGCCACCGCAACTACTGCCTGACCTCCTTTCAGGCCTCTCCAGTCCTAGGACTGAAGGGTTGCCCTACTCCTCTTTCTCGGGAGGAGCCGCATCAGCCTCCTTCTCAGCAGGTTCTGGCACTCCGACGTCTGGCAGTCGAGCCTTCCAGATGACCTCTCCGGCGAGGTTGATGACAGCTTTCTCAAAATGTTGTTTAAGAGAAACATGTGCATATCCGCCCTTGAAGGGTGCGGCGCGGGAAAAGTTCGCAGGGACGACCAGTTCTCCAGTCCGGGAGATGTATCCGAAGTTCTGGGTCTTCAGGTCGCGCACCACGGCTAAACCATTAAAAAACCCCCGGTCGACATAGTAGTTATCCGGGATGTCTGCGATGAGTTCTCCCGTCGAACGTTGCAGGATCCCAAAGCGTGGTTTTCCGGCTACGCGCCTTGTTCGCCTTGCCACGACCGCATCGCTTTCAGAATTTTCGTAGCGTCGTTCAATCTGCCACTCCCCCTTTTCTTCCATCAGCCATTCGCCGTCCCGGTTCATGAGTCTGCCGTCGACAACCGCTGAGCCATTGATGAATTTTCCAACCCGGCGGAACGGCCCCTCGGCGATAATCTCTGCGTCGGTATCGATGATTGCCCACTCGGAGGCCCGGATATCCAAGGCTACCCCCGCACGCCCCTGGGTGAAGTCGTTGACCTCAAGGTCCTCGAAGGCATGGAGAAGGTTTCCCTGGTAGTCGATGAGAGTCCAGGTGCCGTTCCCCTGCTCCTGGCCTCCGGGTCGGTCTGCGGCTTCGAGGTTCACCCACGCCCGTTCATTGTTAAAGGGGCGCCCGCCAGCAAACCGGGTGTTGATAAAGGGTTTGCCATCCTTGCGAAGGTATTGAACGTAGGCAGATTCGCCGGTGCCATAACGAGCTAGGAAGATAGGTGCGTCGGACCCTGCCTGTAGTTCCGGCGGGCCGGATCTGGAGACCCCGAACATGGCCATTCCCTCCGAGTCAAGGACTCCCATGTAGGGTCCTTCCACCACCGCATATTGCCAGAGGCCGCTTGCAAAGCCATCGTGGTGTATTTTCTTGATGGCTCTGCGGAAAGCCCGCTGTCCGGTGATGTTAATGAAGTAGGACTCGTCACGCTGGAGTTTTTCATTCCAGTCGGTGACTGCCACCAGGGCCTTCTCCGGGATGTTGACAGGGCTCAACTTTGAAGCCGGGTGAGAGTCGATATAGTCCTGGTCCTCCTTGCTTAGTCTTGTCAGGGCGACAGTGACCATCTTTCCGCTTTCCATCCGCAGGTTGACCTTTGATTCGCCGCTGAGGCCGAGAAACTCGGCGGTGATCTTGCGTCCCTTGACGTCAGTGAATTCCCTGAATTCCGCCAGCAGGCCCGGGCTTCCGATGAGTAGTGCGATGAGGCCGGAAAGGAGGATGCGGAGGGAGAATCTGTTCACGCTCCAATAAGGAAGCAAAGGAGGCGGATGAGGCAAGTCATTCCCCTCGCCGATTGAGCGGGCAGGGTTCAAGTCCCCAGCACGCATGTCAGGGCCTCCATTCTCGTCATCCCTTCTGAAATGGAGATGCTTCGGGCAGCCTTGCTGACGAGGACGATACGAGCATCATACAGGTCTTCCAGTTCACGAAGTGGGTGCCCAGCAGTGCCCTTGGTCAGGGCGAAAGCCATTCCGAATTGATCGGGACAGGAAATATCGTAGATGCCGCAACCGACCACTCCCCTTGGGTCGGCGCAATACTGCCCCTCGCTCCACCGGAAGGATGCCCCGATCGCTGGTCCGTGGGAGTTCTGAGGATCCGCTGGATTGCCTCAGGCAATCGATCGATATCTATTTGTGTCTCAGAGTTTCTCCGGTTCCTGGAGAAGTTCGTTCAAACGATTGAGGAGCATGCCCGCTCCTCCGCCGTCGACGACCCGGTGATCGAAAGTGAGTATCAGGTCCGCTTCGGTAACAGGGACGAACTTGGCTTCTTCCTCGGACCACGAGGGCTTCTTTTTCCCTGCGCCGATACCCAGAATGAGTGTTTCGCTGGGTAGGGGAATAGGTGTTCCCCACATCAGTCCGAAGGTTCCAAAATTGGTTACGGTCGCAATGCCGCCTCCGGTGTTTTCCTCCGGCACCCTTCTCTCCCGCGCACGTCGCACCAGTTCAAGGTATTCCTCCATCAGTTCTTCGACGGAGCGGCTATCGACCTGTCGGAGAACGGGAACAAGCACTCCATCGTCTACCTGTACTGCCACCCCGATATCAAAGCCCCGGGGATGGACGATTTTTTCACCGATGAGATAGCCGGCGGAGGCGGGCTGTTCTGACAGGGCCTTGCCGAAGGCCCTGAGGAGGAAAATGGTGAGAGGAGGCTTCGGATCGAGGCTCCGGCGATAGTTGAGCAGGTTTTCGAGGGCGACAGGACGCCCTACCGAGGCCAGGGGGCGGGTCCAGCTCCTTCGCATGGAGTCTGCAACCGAAAGGCGCATGGGAGAGGCTTGGCTGTGGGGCCAGGTAGAAATGTATTCCAGGAACTGCTCGAGATCCTCCACCGTGACGCGTCCCCCGGACCCGCTTCCCACGATGGCGGAGATATCTGCGGCCCGGAGCCCGAGTTCATCCATGCGCGCTTTCATGCGTGGGGAGAGGTAATGGGCTCCTTTCATCCCAGCGGGGACAGTCAGTCCCCGGATACTGGGTTCCACCTTGCGCGGTTCGTGAGCCCCTCCCTCCGGAGTGGCGAAATGAGCTCGCGCTTCCTCCTTCTCTACCGGGGATCCCGGAGAAACAGTTTCCTCGGTCCCACTGGGTTGGACCCCGGTCCGGGTGGCTTCTTCCTCGGAAACCTCAAGCAGGCCCAGAACCGTGCCCACCGGATAGCTTACTCCTTCTTCAACGAAGAGTTCCCGGACGGTGCCCCCGCACAGGGTGGTGACATCCATGGTTGCCTTGTTGGTTTCGACCTCGATGACCTCCTGATCAGCCACTACTTCATCTCCCACGGAGAGATTCAACCTGATAATGGTAGCCTCTGCGATCGATTCGCCGAGTTGAGGCATCAGAATGGGAACTTCCGGCATGATATTGATCGATTGTAATTAGAGTCGCAACAGATTGCGGATGGCGGCAGCAATCGACTCCAGGGTTGGGCGGTGAGCCTCCCAGAGGTTGGGATGATAAGGCACGGGTGTATCACGGGAGTTGAGTCGCTGTGGAGGCGCATCGAGGAGGTGAAAGCCATCGTTAGTCACCCGGGAAACAATCTCGGAGGTGACGCCTCCCCAGGGAAAGGCTTCTCCAACGGCAAGAAGGCGCCCGGTACGAGCCACTGAGGCAACGACGGTATCGGTATCCAGAGGTTTAACGCTGCGCAGGTCCACTACTTCGATTTCCCACCCTTCCTCCGCCAGGAGATCTGCGGCACGAAGGGCTTCATGCACCATGGCGCTGTAGGCCACTACGGTAGCGTGTTTTCCCGCCCGAACGATACGAGCCCGGCCGATGGGAAGCTTCTCTTCATCGTCATTGAGTCGGTCTGATTTCAGCCATCGATAGAGAAACTTATGTTCGCAGTAGAGGACGGGGTCATCCAGAGCCACCGCGTCAATAAGCATGGAGTAGGCATCGGTTACGGTCGCTGGAGTGACGATGACCAGTCCGGGGTAATAGGCGTAGACACTTTCCATCATCTGGCTGTGGAATGGCCCAGAACCGGGTGTGCCGCCGGACGGAAGGCGAACCGTAATAGGCGCAGGCACCCCAGTCCGGTAAAACTGGGTTCCAGCCTGATTGACGATCTGGTTGAAGCCGACAGAGGAGAAGTCAGCAAACTGCATTTCTACAATGGGACGCATTCCCTCGATCGACGCCCCTACCGCCAGTCCGATCATGGCGTCTTCGCTGATCGGAGAATCTATTACGCGATCGGGGAAAAGGGTCTTCAGTCCCTGAGTGGCCTTGAAGGCCCCTCCGAAGTCGCCTACATCCTGGCCGTAGATGAAGACGCGATCATCGGACGCAAGAAGATCATGCTGCGCTTCGCGGATGGCGTCGATGTAGGTGACCTCTTGCATCAGGAGTCTCCGGCAAGTTCGGGCGAAGCGTAAACGGCCCAGTCGTCAGCATATGGATCCGGGGCAGGTTCCTGCTGGGACAGGGCGACGGCGCCCTGAACCTCCTCCGCAGCCTCGGTTTTCCAGGATTTCAGTTCCGCTTCCGTAAGAAACCCTGCTTGTAAAAGCTGATGCTCTGCTACCTCCATGCAGTCTCTTCCGAGGGCAGAATTTCTCATTTCATCCGGCACGTAGGATGCGTCGTCATGTTCGCCGTGACCGCTAAGTCGCAGGAGATTGGCAACCACGAGTTGCGGTCCCCCACCCTGTCGCGCCTCATTGACGGCCTTGGATATCACTTCGAGTGAAGCAAGGAGGTCCGTGCCGTCGACCTCGTAACCGGGAATCCCATAGCCAATGGCACGATCTACGAGGGAGCGACATCTGAATTGCCGATCTGTCGGTGTAGAGTAGGCAAATTGGTTGTCTGTCAGGACCACCACAAGGGGCAGATTTTCGACTGCGGCGAGATTGATGCCCTCATGAAAGGAGCCCGTTGAACTGGCCCCGTCGCCGACGCTGACGGCTCCCACGATCCCATCAAGTCGACCCTGCAGTCTCCGGGCGAGGAGCATGCCTGCGACAACGGAAACCATTGCGCCAAGATGGCTGATCATTGCGGGAAGCCCTTGTGCGGGGTGGCCGCGGTGAATGTTGCCGTCCCTGCCCTTGGAGGGACCCTTGACCGATCCAAGATAGGAGCGGGTTGCGTCGAGAATAGGTTCGCCGAATGCGGTGCGCCCTCCCTGATCGCGAATGAGCGCCCCGAAGATGTCTCGATTCCAGGTAAGACATGAACCGATTGAGGCGCTTACCGCTTCTTGTCCGGGACCGATGTATACCCCTCCGACAATCTTGCCTGCCTTGTAGAGACTGGCCAACTTGGACTCGAGGGTCCGGGCCGTGATCATGGCGCGAAAGGTTCGCCGCAGGTGATCCTCCCAGGTTTCCGACATGTCAGCGGTTCTAAATTCCCTTTCGACCTGCGGCACGTCCCAATTTAAGGCGCCCAGGCGCTGATTCGCAACGTGTTTTACCCGGCCTGAGCCGGCATCTGGAAATTCCCGTTGCATGCTGCGCCAGCCCACGCCTAAAACCTGTTCGAATTTGACATGGAAAAACCTACGCTCCTTGTTCTCGCTGCCGGTATGGGGAGTCGGTATGGGGGGTTGAAGCAGATCGACCCGATGGGGCCAGCGG
>Ga0163179_10002642_pt1 | contig 12399 bp, 8 predicted proteins | sample AtlANTMetagenome_FD_109643 | JGI IMG/M metagenome (GOLD analysis project Ga0163179, IMG submission 109643) | Marine eukaryotic phytoplankton communities from the Atlantic Ocean - Atlantic ANT 2 Metagenome | ecosystem: Environmental > Aquatic > Marine > Oceanic | place: North Atlantic Ocean...
ATATCCCATAGCAACACTAGGTGTACCATCATTATTCATTTGATTACTTTCTACAATACCAGAAGGAACTGTTCCTCCGCCAGTTATTCCTAAGGCTACTTGAGCATACGCTCCACCAACAAGGCCTGCGGTAAATGCAGCTGTAGCTGGATCCATACCCTGAGCCATTAATGCTCCTGCCACAACAGGTCCTACTGCAGCTTGAATATCAGTATGTAAAGTAGGTAGAACTACTAATGGACTAAGTTGTCTTAGTGCAGTAAAGTTCTCAATATTCATCTGATAAACATCTACAGAAAGAGATGTCTTGTCAGAAATTTGACCTTTATAACCAAGCTCTATAGTAGTATCCGTTCTCAATGATGAAGCTGGTGCTGAAATAGGCATCATAAAATTACCATCAAAATCAATTGGAATACCAGCAGAAGTTCCTTGAACTAATGAATTAAACCCTGGACTATTAAGTAATGGGAATAATGGAGCAAGTGCACCAAGTTGTGCATTTCCATCATTAGCCATTCCAATAATTGTATTGGTTATAAATGTATACATCTCATTTAAATCTGCACCAATTCCGGGAGTATTTCCAACTCCTGGGATTAATGAAGTAGTCTCCATGTTATTAAATGTTTGTGCATTTGAATTCCCATATATCCATACGTCAAAAGCTCCAAAATCTTGGACTGGTAAATCTAAGAAATGTGATAACGCTGAATTTGCACTTGAAGCCTTATTCCACGAGGCTCTAAAAGAATGTCTTTCACTTGGCTTATAAACTACTGCAAACCTAGGAGAAATGGCATTAGCCTGTTCTTCTCTAGCTACATCAAAATTGCCCCAGAAGAATTGGTCATATCTTGCAGCAGCAACTAAATCAATTTTATCTCCAATACTTGCTTTTGCTTGAATGTACCCTCCCATTATATCAAAGTCAGATTCATCATCATATCTACCAAAAGCCGTCCCTTTAGTATTAAATCTTGATGATCTATAATCAGCTCCCATAGTCACATTAACCATATCTCCAATATCAAGATTGTATTGTAGTTGAGCTTCTAACTGATTCCTGTCAACAACAGATGTTCCTCCAGTTCTGTATAGGAAGCCATTTTTATTTATATCTCTTGGAGTAATATTAGAATTGTAATATACCTGAGCAAATAAATTATCATAGGTTAACCTTCCTTGAACAAAATAGTCATTTGCAATGTTCCATAATTCACCACGATCAGTTAGGGCAATGCCTTCAGTATAATTAAATCCAGCACTTCCTACAAAATCAATTCCAGATTCAGGCCTTAAATAAACAGAAGAGCTTATATTATAAGTTAAACCGCCATCAGCCAAACCATCAATTGACATTTCACCATCATCTTGCATCCCATTGCTATTTGCATCATGATATTCTGCAAATTGAGCTAGTGTTGCTCCATCGCCACCACCTTCAGTATATTCTAATTCGCCATTAGTTATATATTTAGCAACAACTTTATATCCAAAAGTTTTGTCTTGGTTATGTTCTGCATATCTTACAGAAGTTATTGAAGTAGACATATCTCCAAATGATTGTTCAATAGTAGTCCCAGGATATTTAAAAGGATCTTTGGAAAGAAAATGAACAACACCAGAAGTCACATTAGGTCCATATAATGCAGAACCTGGACCACGTACAACCTCAATTCTTTCTAGGTCAATTGAATTAATTGCTGTCATATTTGCATCAAACATATCTATTCCAGCACTAATTAAACTTCTGTAGTCTAACATTACAAAAGCTGAAGTAGTTAGCATACCGGCCTTGCCTCTAAGAGTAACATTAGTCCTTGTAGCACCTTGTCTATCAATTGATACCCCTACAGTATTGTCTAGAAGACGAAGAGGACTTACACTCATCTTATTTTCTATTTCATCAGATGTAATTACTGAAACAGCAGCTGGTGCATCTTGTACTTTTTCTAATCTTCTAGAGGCACTTACCACAACATCATCTAATATAGCTACATCCGAAGATAATGATATGGATCCAAGATCAGAATTACCATCAAATGATAAAATAACTGATGAGTACCCTAAATAAGAAATTTCGATTTCACCAGAGTTTGAAGATGTTTTGAAAGTAAAATTACCGTCAAAATCTGATGTTACCCCACTTGAGCTACCTTTTTCAACAACACTAGCGCCTGGAAGAGGAGCATTTATCCCCGCATCCATAACAGTCCCAGAGACTGTACTTTGTGCTATAGCCGTAGTAATAAAAGATAAAAACATACATAGAGCAATAAAATTTTTGAAAAGTTTGTTAGTTTTCATAATTGTTAGTTTGTATTAGTTTGTTTTTTAGTTAGTTATGCTATTAAAATTACATATTTTTTACCATAATGTATATTTAAAGATAAAATTTTGTATTCTTTTTATTAAGGATTTAGTACAATACTATTTTATTCCTCCTATAAATAATCTGTTGTATTTGTAGATTTAAATAAAAAAACCTACATTTTACATGTATTTTCGGATCATTAGGGTATTGGACTTGCGCAATTAAAAAAACTAAACTAAAAAACTAATTATGGATAGCAATAATAAATTTAAATTTAACTTCTATAAATGGGAAAAAACATTAAGAAATAAACCTTTTTTAAGACAACCATTTGGAGATAAATGGGAAGAATACACTTGGCAAGAAACTGGTCAAATGGCTAGAAAATTGGCTACTGGATTAAAGAGTCTTGGATTACCTCCAAAAAGTCATATTGGTTTGATGTCCAAAAATTGTAGAGAATGGATTATTGCTGATCTGGCAATATACATGGCAGGTTATGTTTCTGTTCCTTTCTTTCCAAACTTAAATTCGCAAGAGTTAAAAAGTCTTTTACACTTTGGAGACGTAAGCGCTCTTTTTATAGGGAAAGTTGAAGCATGGGATGAAATTAAAAAAGGTGTTCCTGAGGATATGCCATTAATTACATTTCCACACTATAAAGGTTGTTCAAAAATTTCTGAAGGTCATCAATGGTTTGATTTTATAAATCAATTTGAACCACAACAGGAAGATTACTATGCTGATTATAGTGATACATGGACAATCATATTTACTTCGGGAACAACTGGGACTCCAAAAGGAGTTGTTTTAGATTTTCAAACTAATGAAAATACTGAATGCCTAACCACACCAGAACATAACCCATTGCAAGTAGATTTTAATGGGAATAATACATTCTTTTCTTATTTACCATTAAATCATATTGCTGAAAGAGTTGTAGTGGAATGGACATGTTTTAGATATGGAGGAACTATTTCTTTTACAGAATCTCTAGAAACTTTTGCTCAAAATCTTGGCTCTGTTCAGCCAACAGTATTTTTTGGAGTGCCAAGAATTTACACAAAATTTCAATCAGGTATTTTAGCTAAATTTCCACAAAAAAAATTAGATAAGCTCTTAAGTATCCCTGTAGTTTCCTTTTTACTTAAAAAGATATTAAAGAAAAAACTAGGATTAAGTAAAGCAAAGGCAATAGTTTCTGGAGCTGCGCCAATGCAAGAATCGCAAAGGGTATGGTATAGAAATCTTGGAGTAAAAATAACCAATGGATATGGTATGACAGAAAATTGTGCTATTTGCACTCAGCTTCCAGGAGAAATAACTGATAAGCCGGGATCTGTTGGTAAAGCACAACCAAAAGTTGATATTAAGATAGACTCTGAGACTGGTGAAATATTAATGAGAGGGCCATATGTAATGAAAGGATATTATAATGATCCAGAGACTACTAATAATACTATTAAAAATGGATGGTTATATACAGGAGATAGAGGTAGAATAGATGATGAAGGTAATCTATACATTACAGGAAGAGTTAAAGATGCATTTAAAACAACTACAGGTGAATTTGTTGAGCCTGGTAAAATTGAAGCACTATTTGGTGATGTTACTGAATTTGAACAAATGTGTGTAGTTGGTTTTGGAATATCAAAACCAATTCTTCTTGCAGTTCTTTCTGAGGCAGCTAGTTCAATTGATAAAGATGTTTTAAAGCAACAGCTTAGTAATAAATTAGAATCTGTAAATAAAGATCAAGTAAGTCATAGAAAGGTTTCAACCATTATAATTATGAAAGAAGCATGGACTCCTGATAATGGACTCTGTACCCCTACACTGAAAATTAAAAGGGTTAAAATAGATGAAAAATTTATGTCTAAATATGCAGAATGGAATGATAATAGTGAGGTTGTTGTATGGGAGTAATATTAAAATAAAATATTTATTTAATGAAAGTTCGAAAGTCAAATATTGATGTTTTAAGTTCAAATTTTATTGAAAATGAGATCTCTATGAAGAAATTATTGAAAGAACTTAATTCCTATTTTAAATTATCAAAGTTAGAAGGTAATAAAGATAAAATTAAAAGAACCAGAAGAAGAAAAAAACTACTTGCTAGAGAGAAAATAGACTTGTTGCTTGATAAAAACAAACCTCATATAGAATTGATGTCTCTTGCTGGTTTAAAACATGAAAATGGTTTTGGTGCAGGCGGAACTACAGTAGTGGTTTTGGGTTATGTTTCCAATGTACTTTGCTTAATTAATGCAAATGTTGCAACAAGAAAAGCAGGTGCAATTGATTATGCTACAAGCTTAAAAAACCTAAGATTATCACAAATTGCTAATGAAAATAAATTATTAACTATAAATCTTGTTGAAAGTGGTGGAGCTAATTTGCCAGATCAAGACAGGGTTTTTAATAATTATGGCAAGTTTTTTATGGAGATGTCCAGAAGGTCTAAAGATGGAATTCCAACAATTTCTGTAGTATTTGGAAATGCAACTGCAGGTGGTGCTTATGTTCCTGGTATGTCTGATTATTCAATTTTTCAAAAGAACACAGCTAAAGTTTTTTTAGCAGGACCGCCATTAGTAAAAATGGCAACTAACGAAGATGCTAATGATGAAGAATTAGGAGGAGCTCAAATGCATAGTAGTATTTCTGGTGTTTCAGATTTTTTAGCTAATGATGAAAAACATGCTATTGAAATAACAAAAAATTTAATTAAAAAAATTAAGCAACCTACAGACAACAATTATGAGATTGATTCATCTGTTCCAAAATTTGATAAAGAAGAGATTTTAGGGATTATACCTTCCAACTTGAAAAAGCCTTTTGATATTCGTGAACTTGTAAAGAGATTTATTGATAGTTCTGAATTTATTGAATTCAAAGAAAATTATGGAAGAACAATGTTTTGCTGTTGGACAAAAATTAATGGGTATCCTATTGGAATTATTGCCAACAATGGAGTAATTTTTATTGAGTCTGCAAGAAAAGCTACACATTTTATACAATTGGCTAATAAATCTAATACTCCTTTATTATTTATTCATAATACTACAGGCTTTATGGTAGGAAAGAGATATGAGCAAAATGGAATGATTAATAGTGGATCTCAATTAATTCATGCTGTTGCTGGAAGTACAGTTCCACATATTAGCCTACAGGTTGGTAATTCATATGGTGCCGGAAATTATGCAATGTGTGGTAGATCTTTTGAACCTAGATTTCTTTTTTCATATCCAAATGTGAAATCTGGTGTTATGGGAGCAGACCAGTTGTCTGGTGTAATGGAAATAATTAAAAGAAATTCAGCTTCATCATTAAATAAAGTTATTGATGAAGAAAAACTTAAAATTGAAAAGAAAAAGTTGGCTGAACAAGCTGATGAAAAGGCGAGTGTTTGGCATACTACATCTGAAGTATGGGATGATGGAGTTATTGATCCATCAGATACTAGAAAATATTTATCCTTAGCATTAGCAGCTGTTTACAACAATGAAATAAAAGGATCTAGTTCTTTTGGAGTATTTAGAATGTAACATTTTATTATGAATTTTTATAAAGAAAAAGATATTCAAAATATAAAATCATACAAATTTGATTTTATAGAATTAGACGAAAATGATCACGTCTTTACTATCACATTAAATCGTCCAAAAAAGAAAAATGCCTTACATCCTCAAATGATGAATGAAATAGCATTCGCAATGCATTATGCCCATTTCAACAATTCTATTTGGGTAGTAGTATTTAGAGCAAATGGAGATGTGTTTTGTGCTGGTGGAGATCTTAAAGCAATGATGGGAGATGTTGAGCCTTATCAATCTACAGTGCCTGTTCCAGAAAAGGAAGTATTGATGGGAGAGCTATTTAACAGCATAAATAAACCCACTATTTCTTTGGTTGAAAAAAATGTATATGCTGGAGGCTTTTTAATAGTAGCTGGATCACTATATGTAATTGCAGAGGAAAATTTAAGATTTAGTTTGCCTGAGGTTAAAAGAGGTCTTTTTCCTATGCAAGTTATGGCTAGCTTAATTCAAGTTATGCCTCCAAGAAAAGTTTTAGACTGGTGTGTTAGAGGTTATAGTATTTCTGCAATACAAGCAAAAGAACAGGGGCTTGTTACACATATTTCAAATCAGGATAATATTGAAAATGAACTTTCTACTTTAATTAAAGAAATATTAGATAATTCTCCTACTGCCATTAGAAATGGATTGGAAGCATATGGCCATATTATGGATCAGTCTAACCAACATGAATATCTGCTAGAGATGTTAAATAAGGTAATTAAATCTAATGATGCAAATGAAGGATTTAATGCTTTTAAGGAAAAAAGAAAACCTCATTGGACAGGTAGTTAATATAGTAATCTAAAAAAATAAGATGATAAATAAGCAAGTTCTTTTTATGAAAAGACCAATTGGTATTCCTGATGAATCAATTTGGAAATATTCAGAATCTGAAATAAGGGATTTAAATCAGAATGAATTTTTAATAAAAAACCATTATATCTCGTTAGATCCAGCCATGAGAGGATGGATGAATGATACTCGATCATATATTGCCCCTGTTCAGATAGGAGAAGTTATGAGAGCTGGAAGTGTAGGTGAGGTAATTAAATCAAATAATGAAGATTTTAAAGTTGGACAATTTGTTTCGGGATGGGGTGGTGCTCAAGAATATTGTATAAGTTCAGGAGATAATTACAATAAGATTTATCCTGGAGATATACCATTAACAACATTTCTTGGATATCTTGGAATGCCAGGAATGACTGCATATTTTGGAATTTTACAGGAGGGTCAAATAAAAGAAGGTGACATAGTCTTGGTTTCAGCTGCTGCAGGGGCAGTAGGTAGTCTAGTAGGACAAATTGCTAAAATAAAAGGCTGTAGGGTTGTTGGAATAGCTGGGGGAAAAGAAAAGTGCAACTTTCTTATTAAAGAATTAGGATTTGATGACGCAATCGATTACAAGAATGAAAATATATATACTTCACTAAAAGAAAAATGTCCTAATGGAATTGATGTGTATTTTGATAACGTTGGAGGAGAAATTTTGGATGCAGTACTAATGAAAATTAACAGAAATGCAAGGATAGTAATATGTGGAGCCATATCTCAGTATAATAATAAAACAAAAGTAACAGGCCCTTCTAATTATATGTCATTATTGGTTAATAGAGCTAGTATGAAAGGTATGGTAGTTTTTGATTATAAAGAAAATTATATGAAAGCTCTTACTGATATATCAACTTGGTTTAAAGAAGGAAAGTTAAAAAATAATGACACGATTATTGAGGGAATTGAAAACTTTCACGAAGCATTTCTTAAACTATTTTCAGGTGATAAATTAGGGAAGCTTGTATTAAAGATTTAAAATGAAAGATAAAATATCCGTATTTAGTAATTTGTCAATACCTGTAATTGCAGCTCCATTATTTTTAATTTCTGGACCTAAACTTGTTATTGAGTGTTGTAAAAACGGTATAGTTGGCACTTTTCCAGCGCTTAACCAAAGAACATCTGAAGGCTTTGAAGAATGGGTAATTCAAATTAAAACTGAACTAGATGAATTTGAGAAAGAGACAGGGAAAAAACCTGCACCTTTCGGAGTAAATTTAATAGTTCATAACACAAATCCAAGAGTTCAAGCTGATTTAAAAATATGTATTAAACACAAGGTACCTATAATAATTACATCTCTGGGAGCAGTTCCAAGATTAGTTGATGCAGTCCATAGTTATGGAGGAATAGTGCTTCATGATATAGTAAAAAAACGTCATGCAGAAAAAGCAGCAGAGGCTGGTGTTGATGGACTAATATTAGTTTCTGCAGGTGCTGGTGGTCATGCAGGAACTATAAATCCAATGGCTTTGATCTCTGAAGTTAAAGGGTTTTTTAATAAAACTATTATACTTTCAGGGTGTATAAGTAATGGAAGAGATGTTGCCTCTGCAATGCAGATGGGAGCTGATTATGCATATATGGGTACTAGGTTCATTAATACTAAAGAGAGTAGAGCTCCTGAGGATTACAAGCAGATGATAATAAATTCTGGAGCTACTGACATTGTATATACAGCAGCAGTTTCTGGAGTTCCCGCTAGTTTTTTAAGACCTAGTTTAGAGTCTATGGGAATAACTGAAGAAATGTGGGCAAGCAAAGCTAAGATTGATTTTGGAAAGGAACTTGATGCAGCTCAAGCTGAAGCAAAGGCATGGAGTACTATCTGGTCAGCTGGTCAAGGGGTGACTAATATATTAGATGATGTTTCTGTACAAGAATTAGTTGAAAGGATTACGCATGAATTTAAAAATGCTATAAAAGACCAATCAAACTTACTAGATCAATTTAATTTATAGGAATTAATTCAGAAGAAACATCAAATACATATGGTAGAATATAGTATACAACCATTGTTATAATAATAATTGATAATATATTCATCCAAACTCCTTTTTTAAACATATCTTCTATTTTTAATAGCCCTGAACCAAATACTACGGCATTTGGAGGTGTAGATATTGGAAGCATAAAAGCACATGATGCAGCTAATGTTGCCCCAATTAATAAGAAATAAGGATGAACCTGAATTGCTAGTGCAATTGTAACTAAAACTGGTAATAGCATTGCTGTAGTTGCCATATTCGAAGTAACTTCAGTAAGTAAATTAATTGATGTAACAATTATAAAAATTATTAAAATTAAAGGAATACCATCAAGATTTTTTAGTAGATCGGCCATCCATAATGCAAGGCCGCTTTTCCCAAAAGCGGTAGCTATTGCCATACCACCACCAAATAACAATAATATACCCCAAGGAAGTTTAACTGTATCTTTCCAAACTAAAAGAGTCTTGTCATCCGATTTATTTTTTGTTGGTATTATAAATAAAGTTACTGCAAAGGCAATGGCAATTATCGTATCATCAATTGTTGGAATAAATTCTTCAAGAAAACCTCTAGAAATCCAACCAACTGCTGTTAGAGCAAAAACAATTAATACTCTAAATTCTTCATATGAAAATTTACCTAATAATTTAATTTGATTTAATATTTCTTTTCTTCCAGCGGCAAATTCTTCATTAGGAAATTTGTAAGCAATTTTAGTTAGATATAACCAGCAAATAATTAGTAAACTTGCACTGATTGGTACTCCAAATTTCATCCAGTCAAACATATTTATTTTAATACCATAGCTTTGTTCTACAACCCCAGAAAGAACCATATTTGGAGGGGTCCCAATTAGTGTAGACATTCCTCCAATAGAGGCACTATAGGCAATCGCTATCATAAGAGATTTACCAAAAACTAAATTTTCATTTTCAATAGTCCTAGGGTCATCTTTTAGCTGAGCAATAATTGCCAAACCAACTGGCAGAATCATAATTGAAGTAGCTGTATTTGAAATCCACATTGATAAAAATGCAGTTGCAATCATAAACCCTAGTATAACTTTTGATTTTTTTGATCCAGTTACTCTAATTATATTTAATGCTAATCTTTTATGTAAATTCCACTTCTCAATTGCAAGTGCAATAATAAACCCACCAACAAATAAGAAAACCAATTTGTGGCCATAAGATGCAGTTGTAGATTGAAGATCTAATCCCCCGGTTATAGGAAAAAGAACTATTGGAAGTAACGCCGTTACTGCTATTGGCACACATTCAGTAACCCACCATACAGCCATCCATGCAGTTGAAGCCAATATACATTTAGCTTCATAATTTAAGCCTTCAGGATTAAAAAATAGTATGATTATAGTAAATACTATGGGGCCAAGAAATAAACCAATAATATTTTTATTCAAATTCATATTAGTTGAAAATTAAATCACAAGCACTGTCAGTATACCCCTGGAGATTATGTCCTATTCCGTTTATGATAGTAAAAGACCAATTACTGTTATATGAGTTGTTCTGAGCAATTAATTGAGCTCTGTCATAAAAATGAATACCTCTTTCTAATCTGTGTAATCCTTGAGCATCAGCATAATCATTATGTCTTAGACCTGGAGCATTTGGGTCATTATCTAAAGATCCAACTTGAATGTGCAGCGAATTATTTAATAATCCTTGAATAGAATTATTGGTTAATGGACTATTTTTAAATCCATATGGAAAGGATATATTATTATCCATTACTGTATACCATCCAGCTGCTGATATTACTATTTTATCGTATCTAGCTTCAGGTTTAAAAAACATAAATCGATGAACAAATTGAGCACCTGCAGAAAACCCTGTTATGTGGTATGTTTCTACAGTAGTTTCTGTAGAAGCAATTATTTGATCAAATAATGGTTCAATTATTGAAAATGACCATTCTTCTTCAGAGTTAATTGTTGCCTCTGATGGATTATCTCCATCTTCAAATACATTCCCTAAATTATAACCATCTCCACCAGAGAAATTTTCTTGACTGATTTTAGGTGCAATCACTATAAAATTATGCTCTATAGCTTTACTTACCATAGCATTACGAGTAGCCTCAGCATCTCTTCCACTACCATGCATTGTAAAAACGACTGTGGTATTTTGACTAATATTTTCAGGGGTATAATAGAAAACCTCAATGTCTTTATCTAAATACTCATATATAAATACACCTGTGCCTGATTCTAGTTCAACAGGTTCAATAACTACTGGATCTGCAATAAAATCAACCCCAGTAGGACTACAAGAAAAAATAAAGGTTACTAAAAATATTTGGATAAATTTTATTCTCAAAACAACACGTACTTTAATTTTCGTAAAAGTATAATAAAATTTTAATCTAATTTGAATTAATATTATACTTTTGCAGTGAAAATTATACCATATAATACTTAAAATTTAAAGACATCAAAATGAAAGCTAAATTTTACTCTATACTTTGTTTATTTTTTTTAATTTCTTGTGATACAGAAGATATATTACCAACAGTTACATTATTTGTAGATAATACTCAACTAAGTGAAGATAATGAAACAGTTGAACTAATGGCAGTTTTAAATTCTACTGTAGATAATGACATAGTTATACCTTTTTCATTTTCTGGGACAGCAGAAGAATCAGTAGATTTTTCTGTAAGTGCTAATCAGATACAAATTTCAGCTGGAAATTTACAAGGTTCTATATTGATAACTAGTATTCAGGATAATGAAACTGAAGATTTTGAACAGATAACTATTAGTATAGTAAGGGCTAATGATGTAATGGTGCTTTCATCTGATATCACTATAGATTTATTGGATGATGATTCTGATTCGGATGGGGATGGAATTGTTGATGCAGAGGATGATTGTCCAGAAGAGGCTGGATATCCAGAATATAATGGATGCCCTCAGCCTTTAATTATAATTAACGAGGTATTATATGATCCATCTAATCAAGGATTGGATGGAGATGCTAATGGAGATGGAGAGTATGCTCAAGATGACGATGAATTTTTAGAGTTTTATAATATGGGAGGTCAAATAGATATTTCAGGCTATACAATTTCTGATGCGGCTGCAATTAGACATACATTCCCATCTGGCACTATATTACCTGAAAATGGAGTTTTAGTTGTCTTTGGTGGAGGAACTCCAACTGGTAGTTTTGGTGGAGCTATTATACAAGTTGCTAATGGTTTTGAAGATCGTTTAAACATGAATAATGCTGGAGATATGGTTACAATGCGTGATAGTAATGGAAATGAAATTTTAACATTTGATATTGAGCCCCTTGCAAATAATCCTAACGAGTCTTACACTAGATATCCTGATTTAAATCAAGTGCCAAATGAAAATGGTGATATTTTCTTTCAGCATGCAGGTATTCCTGAAGCAGATGGAAGATTGTTTTCTCCAGGAACTAAATTAGATGGAACAAATTTTAATTAATAAGATTCAAATTAAAAACAATGAAGAAACTATCTTTAATTATTGCCATATTTATTTCAACTGCTATCTTTTCTCAGAATATTAGTCTTGAATCATATAAGTTTGGAGAAGGATTACAATTTAACGCTGACAGGGGCCATTCTATAAGGCTAACGGGCTATGCTCAGCCTATGATAGATTTAAAAAATTACACTGATG
>Ga0163179_10002643_pt1 | contig 12391 bp, 11 predicted proteins | sample AtlANTMetagenome_FD_109643 | JGI IMG/M metagenome (GOLD analysis project Ga0163179, IMG submission 109643) | Marine eukaryotic phytoplankton communities from the Atlantic Ocean - Atlantic ANT 2 Metagenome | ecosystem: Environmental > Aquatic > Marine > Oceanic | place: North Atlantic Ocean...
AGCCTTAGGGAGGAGCCCCGCCTTGGTCTCCTCGACCTTGTCGAGCCAGGGATGACCGGTCGGCAGGACGGCCTCGGCCGTGCTGAGGTATGAGGCCTCGGGCCCAACCTGAGCGACGAGTTTTCCAAGCTCGTCCACTTCCCGCACCAAGACCAGTCCCTGCTGCTGGGCACGCACCGCATCCTTGTCGTGCGGGAAGTTGTTGAGCTTCCCGACCGTGTTGAAGGCCTGAAGCGACTCGAGGAACTCCTTCGCGCTGGCGAGTCGCTTCCGCCATTCCACTACTTCTTGCTCGGAGAGCAGCGAATGCCCCCAGAACATGAACCCTTCCCGGAGGCTCGCGTCCGCGCCAACGAGCTTCTGGACTCGGTCCGCGACCTCGATCTGGAGCTGTTGGACGGCTTGGTCCCTCTTTGCGGGGTCGACCATCAACCCCTGGGCAAGCCCGAGCAGTTCGCAGAGCTCCTTTAGCGGCGCCAGTGGGAGGCCCTTCGGGCGCTCGACATGCTTGAACCCGGCCAGATCGCCGACAGGAAGTGCGCCGAACTGATCCACCGCGTCGGCCCCGAGCTTCTTGCCGGGGATGGACAGCACGAGATCCCCACTGTGGACGAGGGCCGCAAGAACGACCGCCAGGAACTCCGGCTCGAGCCGAAACCTGGCCCAGTACTCAACGCCATCTTCAGGCTGCACAAGCTCTGCCCTGTTGAGAACCTGGCCATCCTTCTTCTCGCTGAGCTGCTCGATGACATGTTTAGCGTACCTAGACTGTGCGGGGCGGAGCTGCTCGCCGTCCAACAGTTCGAGAGCGTCCAGGACGGCCGTCCCGGGCTTGCTCTGCACCCCGCCAGAGATCCACCGAAGCGCCTCGCCGGCTGACTGCTCGCGGTTCTGCCGTGTCACGAGCACGCTGAAGACCGGGTAGTCGGGGCTCTTGTTCTCGAACTGGGACCCCAAGCAGACAGAGCCTGCGATGTTGATCAGGTCTCGAACCGACGCCTGGCTCACGCCGCCCTGCACCTTGCCTTGGATGACCTCTGCCAGTGCCTTGGAGGTGCCCTGATAGATCACCTGAATGGCAGTGGTGATGTTCTCGCGCAACCACTTGGTCAGGGTACGCAGGTGCGCGGTGGCCTTGTCGTCGTAGATTCGCTTGTTATCGCCCGAGGCTGTCGCCGCCTGCTCTCGAGCACCCGCGTAGAGCTTGAGCGCCTTGTCAAAGGACTCGTCACGCTGCTTCAACTCAAAGAAGACCTCGTCAGGCTTCTTCTCGTCCTTGAAGTATGGGGCGTCGTGCGGCTGCAGAAAGTAGAGGTAGAAGTCGCGAGGAGGCTGAGCTGTTGAGCGCTCGTTCGGCGCGCCGAAGAAGAGGTAGCCGCTGCGTTCTGCCTTCCGTTCACGCCAATCGACCTCGTGCTCCCAGATGCGATATCCCGAGACATGCGTCGACTGGTCGGCGCGTTCCATGACCTGGGTCAGCGCATCGAAGTAGTAGCGATCCAGCTGACCGGCATCGAGAGCTTCCGCCCGCTGAGCGATGAGGGAGTCGAAGTCGAAGTCCTTCTTGAGATCCAGGTAGTACTGACCGTTCTCGGCGTTGTAGCTGATGAACTGGCCGCTGACGGTCTTAAGAATCTCCTGCAAGGCCTTCTCGACGAGGGTCTTCAGGAAGTCTGCGTCCTTCTCCGGCGTGGGCAAGACCAGGCAGAGGTCGTCACGGAGCTCCTCGGCCGTGGCGCCGATAGGCCGGAAGATGTCCTCGGTCGTGAGTCGGTGGACCGAGAGAGCGTGCACGATCCGGAGCGCAACCGGCTTGTAGGTGGGTTTCGTGTAGGCCTGTTCGATTCGGTCCTCGACGACCTTGCTCTTGCTAATGACCTCGCGAATCTCGGTCTCGGAGCGGAATGACGGGTTGTCTTTCAGGTTCTGCCAGTAGTCGTCATACGCGATGACGCCCGGCGCATCGGTCGGCACTTCATCGTCGATGATCTCGCGGATGGCGGCACTCAGCGTCTTCAGCACCTCACGCTTCTCTGCCACGTATACGCGCTCGAAGGTGTCGATGTACGCAGGGTGGACGGGGAACAGCTCGACGAACTTGTCCATCCGGGACTGCATCGAGGAGTAGAGGGGTGCAAACTCCGTCAGGTGGTTCCGAATCCGCCCCTCTTGCTCGGGAGTCTTCTTGAGCAGGCGCCGTGAAACGACGTAGGCCACGTCTTCACGAGCGATGCGCACCTGCTCGAAGCGATCTTTCACGCGACGCAGGGTCTCCGCGACGAACTGGAAACGAGCGTTGTCAAATAGCGACTCCTGAACCCCGGAAAGGAAGCGGAAGCGCGTCGTCTTGCAGACCTCACCGATCTCGCGGAGGAAGTTGAGGTCGAGGATCAGGGCCTGGTCCAGGCGTGTCCTCAAGTAGTCGAGGAGCTCGTCCAGGACGAGCAGGAGCCCCTGACCTGGGTGCTTCTCCTCGAACGCGCCCATCATGTCGACCAGAGCGTCCTTGTTGTTCGTGACATCCTCTGCAGAGGGGAACACAAACTCGACGCCGAGTTCGCTGAGATGGCTCTCGAGTGTCCCGCAGATTATGTCGCGAAGGGACATCTTGGTCGCACCGATCTCCGCGCGGACGACCTTGAACTTCCCTGCGATGGCTGCAGCCTTCTCCTGGACTTGCGCATTCGTCGCACTGGAGCCCAGACCATCATGCTCCGCGATTGCGGACACGACGGCCATGAGGTGCGACTTGCCCGTCCCGTAGTTACCGACGACCAACAGGCCCTTGTTGTCGGCCGGCCTATCGAACTGAAGCTGCTCGAAGATGAGGCCCGTAAGCTGCTCCGCCATTCGATCCGAGATGACGTAGCTTTCTACGAGCTGGCGAGCACTGGTCTCTGCGTCCGCTTCTCGAAGCTGGATCACCGACTCGATGGGGTCGAACTCGATCAGATCTGAGTATTTCATTTGGACTCCTCCGCCTTTCTCGTGGCGTGCGATTCGGCAGTACTGGCCTTGGACTGGAGCTCTTCGGCGAGCAGCAAGGCCGCATCCGGGTCGTTGTATCTTTGCGCCTCGGGATGGCCTGGCTCGGCATAGGTCAGATCCCCGTCTTCCAAGTTGCCTGGCCACGCAGCCACGATCGTGCGGTTCCGTGCCAGCTGCTGGAGCACGCGCAACGGATCCAGGCTCAGGTCGGTTCCGAACAGAAGTTCGATATTGTCCAGCAGGACAGGCCCTTCGGGCTGCGCCTCAAGGAGCTCTCCCAGCAGGCGCTGAACGTGCACGGGGCGCTGCTTTTGAGTGAGGTCGAGCAGGCGCTCGGACAGTTGGATGTTCAAGTTGACGACTGCGACACCTTCAGACTCAGAAAGCCTCTCGAGAACCTGCGTCTTGCCCGCTCCTTGCGCTCCAACGACGAGGACAAGCCGAAAGTGACTCTTGGAGGCATCTGCCACCACTTGCCTGAGAGACTCGACGTTCATGCCTGACCGATTATGGACACCCCAGCAGCAGGCTAGCGACCCGAGGACTGTCACTCAAAGCGCTAGCCAAGAAGCACATCGGAAAAACTCGGGCCACGCGGCGAGACTTGCCCGCACCCGCCGCTCTGCGCCTAAGCTGAAAGCTGAACGCTGAGGCCAACGAAGCACGGATCACAGCAGACCTGGAATCAGGTCAGCCACATCGCACGGTGGTATGCCACGCACTCAGGCGACACCTCGTGCCGAGGTGACGCATGCAGCTTACGCCCCTGCAGATCACCACCCACGAGATCTTGGATCTGGTGATCCTCCATAATCACAAACCCACCTTTGTCGAAACGCACATGGCAGTTCGCGCAGAGGCAAAGCATGTTGCTCAAGGCATCTGGGCCATCGTGCGGGCGCCCCACCGGCTTGATGTGAGCCCCTTCGGCGTAAGGGCCTCCAGACGTCTCTAGCCGCTCCCCACACGCTTGGCACGTGTAGTCGTAAAGCCGCTTGACCTGCCTAGACAACTCGGTGCGGCGGACTTGCTGATGGACGGTCGCTTGCCGGCGGTCCACGCCTTTGCCGCTCTCAACATCCTCATCTTTGAGTCGAGCATCGCTGGCTAAGCCCGAGTCCATCGCAACCATCTTAAAACGACAGATCTGGAAGCCCGACCGACCCCGCTCGCGCCAGTAGCGCACCACCTTGTAGAGCCCGTCGTAGCGGTAGCCAACCTCAGGCCCCCGCTCCTCAGACGCACCCCGCAGCACTCGCACAGGCAGCACATGGTCGCAGCTGACCTGCAGACCGTGATTCCCACCTGACCAGTCTTGGTCCGCGACCTGCGTTCCTGTCGCGGTGTCGTTCCTACCTTCACCGGTGTAGATGACAACATCGCCTTGGTCGTCATCGTCCTCGTAGCCGCCGCTCAACACGATGGACTCCGCGCCATCGTTGCTTCCCATGATGCCACGCTGCGGATTCCGATGGACCCCGGCCATTGAGGCCTCCTGTCGATTCGCGAAGGTGCAGCCCACTGGGTAACCAGGGATGTGACCGAACTGAGGGGCAGCATCGATGACTTCGTAGCCGTGCGCAGCGAAGGCCTTCTGCAGTTGCCCACCCGTCAAGCGCCGCGGACCGTCATCGGGAGCCACCGCGGTCCCAGTCCAGCTCTCGAAGGCGCCCGCCAGGACCGCTCGCGGATCCAGTTCTTCACCGCGCACAAGCAGCTGCCAACGGATGGCTCTGCGGTAGCCGTGCGACGTTCGAAACGCTTCGGAATCTGCGAGCGCGAGATGGACCGCGGCGTCGACCACCTCCTTCGGCATGGACTGGTAGGATTCCAGGAAGGCCATTCGTGAACTTAGCTAGAGTCAGTCGCGACGAGTCGATACAAGCACCATGCTCCATGGCATGGCGGGAGGAGCATGACCAATAAAGAACTTCGAGTCTGGATTTTCGCAAGCCTTGTATGGGCCTTGGCCTTCCTGGCTACCCACATATATCTAGATCCTTTCAAATTTGGCAAAGGCATCCTTGGCACAACCCACCTTGACGAAACAATTCGCCGCAAGCACATTTGCAGACATGACATCCTCGGGTCGGTAGAGCACAGCCTGCGTCATGAGTGGGACCTAAAACGTGGCATATTTGCCGGAAACTACTATCGGAAGGCTGATCAAGACGAGATCTGCCTAGCCTTGAGCTGGATGTCATACACGGATCTCAGATTCCGCTCCATGCTTCGCAAATCTGGCGTAAAGGTTAAGCGCGACGGCATAGGCCCTATGCAGGTCCGCATTGAATTAGAGAAAATCAAATCGATATACCGAAGCCGGATGATCAAGCATGACGAATTATACGACGCACATCCGCACTTAATCTCAGGGCCCCTTAGTCGAACTTACGCTGCAAATAGGTTAACGATGCCGCCAATCCACCTGTGGCTCAGCTTATTGCTCGTGTGGACGATGCCAATCATTATGGCGACTCTACGCCACCTATACGTCCGAATGGATGCATCGCGCGAAAGCCGTTGGTGGGCAATTATAAATACGCTATGGGCGCTGGGATCATTGTGTTACTTATCCATTTCGGCCGGCCCCGCCTTCTTCCAATGGGGCGACTCATCAGGCATACACATATTGGACGGATCCTATATTGTCATGATCGCCCCCATGATTTGCTGGGCTTTGCGTTCTGCCTATGTGAGATGGGTCATTTAGATCGCTGGTGCACAGATGATCCAGACCCCATACAATACATATGATGGACAGCGAGTCGCAATTCTCGATTGACGAGCTCGACACGTTCGCATCCATCTACGAGCGCGATGTCGACATCACACTCGTCCAGTCCATCCGTTCGTGCCCAGCAATGCGCGACTGGCTACGGACGCACGCGGGATTCCCAGCAGCGGAACTCTTCCAAGTGCGCCATTCGCTGAGCACATCCGATCAGCGGGAAACCGACCTTGAAGTCCGATTCGGCGACGAAAAGGCTGCCTACGTCCTTCAGATCGAGAACAAGCTCGACGCTGAGTTTCAGCCCAATCAGCAGGAGTCCTACGCCGCGCGCGCCGAGAGCCTGACCGAGGATTCTGATGTGGTCGCAGCACGGTGCATCCTCATCTGCCCGGAACGATACGCTCAGTCAGCTGACGGTAGCGCCTTCGATGCCATCCTGACGTATGAGTCAGCGCGTGACATCCTGCTCGCGGAAGGGCCCTGGGGACGGTCTGCAGCACTAGTCATCCAACACGCCATCGACAAGCATCGCCGGGGCGGGACAGACGCCCCCATCGATGAGGCACGCACCGAGTTCTTCCGACGCTTCTCGGAGTTGGCACACCAGAACGGACTACCGCTCATCCCCCACCGACCCCGCAAGCGGAACGCTGGCTTTTTGTGGTGGCCCCGCGCTGGAACGCTGCGGCAACCCAGGGGCTGGAATCCTAGCGGCTCTCACGGGGCCTCGCTGAGCGCGAAGCTTATCCATGGATTTGCAGACATTGAGCTGACCGGTGTCGGATCGGTATGCGACATCCACAAGCTAGGTCAAGAGCTCGACAACTACGGCATCACGCACGGACGCAACGAAGGCCATCTACGGATCCGGAGCGACGCACCACAGCTTGACCCAAGCTCGGGGTTCGACGCACAACGTGACGAAGCCAACACATTCGTGCGGGCGCTCACAGAGCAACACCAGTGGTGGCACGATGTCGGCTGCGATCTCGTTGCAAAGCTAATCAACATGCAAGGCAGATGACCTGCAGCACACTCAAATGGTCTCCTGCCTATACATCGACTGCACGAACTGCGACTTCGGGCTTGAGGCGTGGTCGGACGGGAACCCCTACTATCTCGACCCTGCGAAGCTGCTCACGAAGCCTCGTCATCGCTGCAAGGTTTACGTGTATCACCCGTCATGGCCTGAGCACCCCATTGAGGGCAACGACGTGCCCCATGTATGCCTGGCATGCGGCCACGAGTTCAAGGTCGACAGCGAGAAGCCACGAACAACATGCACCAAGTGCAGGAGCCCGGACATCGTCAACACGTATGGTGCCGACGGGAGCCTCTGCCCCATCTGCAAGCAAGGCAGGTTGAAGGCCGAAAACTCGGGGATCATCTCCTAGTCATCACTGGCGCCCCAGACACCCAGACTTCTTAGCTGCAGCCGATCCTTTTCGGGCCTGCGCATGAGAGTGCAACTTCGACAACCATGTAACCCTAAACTTCTTGCCAAGCCAGATCGCCCCTCACAACCTAAGCGGCTTGATAGGCGGGATCACGTGTTCGGCAAGCTGCGCTTGCAGCGCGCTACAGGCACAACAAATGGACCTAAGCACCAGGCACGAATGTGTTCAACATCATCACCAGCACCGGCATCAACTTGGAAATTGGAGCTATCTAACAATGAAGGAAGCGCAACTGCCCCATACTTGCCTCGCATCACTTGCGGCCATTCTGTTCGCTACCGTATCAGCGGGACAGGCAAGCTGGTTTCGTGTTGCCACGCCGACACAGCCGACGGCTGGGTTGTCCGCAGCCATGGTGTTCGATGAACTTGGTGGTAAATGCATCCTATTCGGCGGCCCCGACAATGCCGGCAATGCAACCAATGAAACATGGTCATATCAAGGCACTACAGGCCAGTGGACACCCCTCATCACTAGCACATCACCTAGCCCTCGAATATGGCACCGAATGTGCTACGACTCGCACCGAGATATCATCGTTTTATTCGGCGGTGTCGGCCCGAACTCAAATTACCCGAACGACACGTGGGAATTTGATGGCACAAATTGGAATCTTCAATCGACACCAATATCACCATCTGGACGGCATCTTGCAGCCATGTGCTTTGACAGCCACCGGGGCGTTGTCGTCCTCTACGGAGGGTATGCGAACGGGCTTTATAGCAATGAGACTTGGGAATACAGCTCGCAGGGATGGCTTCAAAAAAGTCCAGGACCAGGGCCCAGGCAAGGCCACTGCATGGCGTTTGACAGTATCCGGAACACGGTTGTCATGTTTGGCGGGCATGATCCAAGCCCTACATGGTTAAGTGATACGTGGGAGTATGACGGCACCAATTGGTTCCCCGCATCATCCGGCAATCAGCCGCCGGCCCGCGCCTATCACAGCATGACCTACGATGAAGCGCGTGGAGTCACCATCGTCCACGGCGGTGTTGCAGGCAACGGAGGACCTCAAGCCGATGTATCGTGGGAGTATGATGGGGTCAACTGGAACACGGCGCCAAATGATGGCGCACAACCATCCATCACCTCACAAACATCGATGACCTATGACTCGACAATGCAGCAAGTGGTGATGGTCACGCGCCACAATTCAGACGTGGAGACCTGGGTCTACAAGGACAACAACTCTGGACTTCATCCATCGTCATCGAGCGTATACGGCGCCGGATGCGGTAGCCCCATGATGACGATGTCCCCGGTAGATCCGCCCAAAATAGGATTCACTGCATCAGCCGACATCATCAATATGCCAACACAGGTGGCGGGTGTGGCGATTGGCTGGTCCAACACGTTCTCCTTTCCGATACCTCTGCCGTTTGAACTTTCGAGTTTGGGCATGCCTGGCTGCCTACTCCTACAATCTAGCGAGGCGTTCGGACTGCCGGTTCAAACACAAATAAATGGGCAAGGCCTGTTCGAGCTGCCCATCCCCTTTGCCCCTTCGATCATAGGGACACACCTTTATGCGCAAGCATATAGCCTCAGCCCTGGCTCAAATTTGCTTGGTGTCATCGCGTCCAATGGCATCGACTGGGAGATCGGAGACGTTTAAGCAGCAGCAGTGCGCGGCGGATGAATCAAATCAGCGCGGCCACGCACCGTGTGATGCTGCGACCGCCGCCGTGCATGTTGTGCATGTAAAGCACGCGAACGAGCACAACGCAGCGTGAACAGGCGCGAACGAGCACCAACCATTGCGAACGCCACCACAGGCAGTTACGCTCCTAACTCGTTCTACATCAACGGCTCCGCGAAGCCGTCAGATTCGGTTTGGGACCAGTAGGTCGGAGGTTCGAATCCTCTCGGCCCGACCATCTCAACTCTTCTGAGCGACGCTCCTTGCGCGGTTAGACACGCAAGATTAGGTAGTAGGCGCGAGCCCGGCGGCTCACACACGCATAATGCGACACCTTCCCATGACCAACAGACATCGCCTGACCGGAGTCATCCTGCTGTTATGGCTCGCCGCGTGCAGCGCGGAGCCCATCTCCGAGGCGCAAAGCAGCGGTGACGCGGCGGCAAACCACGTATGGCGCGAGTCAAGCAACGCCCCCTTAACGCTGACCTACTTCCGGCTCGCGAATTGACCACCATGCGACAAGATGGAGCCCATCGTGAATGGGCTCGCCAAGCGATATGTGGGCAGAGTCAATGCTGAGATCATCCCGGTGAACGCCCCCGGTGCCGCCGAACGCCTCGAACGCTACGGCTTCATTAGGTTCGGTATGTTGCTCGCCGACGCCAAAGACGAGGTCTTGTGGCAGAAGGAAGGGCACAAGATGACGGAGTCGGAGATCCATTCGCAGATCGACGATGCGCTGAGCGAGAGGTAGCCCAGGCAAAGGCACAAGTCCCGCGCCGTCGACGAACGGCCGCGCCTCGCGGACGTGCGGCTGGGCGATGGGACGCCCGAGCAAACCTGTTTCGTGGATCAACGGACGACACGAACAAGAGGGCACGGGCAGCGGCAAGGTCGAGCAGAGCGGCACCGTGAAGGATCACGATGCAGCGGCCGCTCCAAGCGCCCCGAGTCGCAGGCAAGCGCCGCTGGTCGACGTCAGCCTGAGCACCTTTGGCGGCGCAGTCACTTACCCTTGCCGCCGCCAGCGACCGCGCGGCGCAGCTTAGCGAGCGCCTCTTCGTCATAGCCGTTGTCGTCAAACCAGCGCGCCCAGGCACGCCGCACGGCCGGGTCTTCCAGCTTTCGCAGCAGGCGCTGCGCCTCAGCGGCCTTCTTCTTCGACCGCCGACCGCTCTTGGAGCGCTTTTTACCGCGCGCCTCATCCGACTTTTGCTCAGCGACGGGGTCTTTGCCCTGAACGACGCCGTAACGGTTCGCGCCTGGGCGGTTGAACCACGCCTTGTTCGGATAGTCCGCGCCGACGACCTCCGCCGGCACCCCGTCGCGTGGAGGCACGACCCAATCGGCGCCCGCGACGTTCTCTGGGCCCCGCTCCCATACGCGCCGCAGCTCTTGCCAGTCTTCGTCCAAGCTCCCCGGATCCCGCGGCGGCATGTATTTGTCTGGGTGCCACCCGTTCGGCAAAAACAGGTCGACCGTGCTCATGCCGACGCGGTGACAGTCCAAGCACTGGTTGCCTTCGATGTGCAGCGTCCGCATATCCCAGCGTTCGCCGCCAAGGACGTAGTACGGCGACTCCGCATCGAGCTTCGGCACGACGGTCTCGTTCGTCCCGGGGATCTTCGCGGCGTTGATGAACGCGTTCGTAATGAACGGGTCGGCCTGATGGCACTGCACACATTGAACCTCGCCAGGCGTCCGGAAAGCCTGGTTAAACGCGCTCGGCTCGTCGATCCACGGCATCACGCCGCGCATCCGCCACGTGGTCTCGTCTAAGGTCACCCAGGGCCCCACCCGGTCGCAGCTCTCAAAGAACGCGGTGGCGCCGGTCTTCGTGTGGTAGCCGATCATCTGCACGGATCCGACCACCCTGTCTCGCGACGTGCTGCCGTTACGACCGAAGGCGATCCAGACCACGTCCGGCAGAGGTTCGCCGTCGCGGGTCCGCCCCTCATAACGCTGCAAAGTCGAACCTGAGACGGCTGCCTTCCCGAGGAAACTCGGGTTGTCGCACCGACGCCCGAGGTTGCCGTAGCGCTGCTCGCCGCTGACGTAGAGCGGGATCTCGACGGCGTCGCCGAGGTCCACTCGCGGCGGCACTCCGAGCGCGGGCTCGATCATCGCGACATAGTCCATCGCGGTCTCCGGGAAGCCGGGCGCGGGGACGCGGCCCGCGGCGGTCGCCACCAATACGGTGAGGGCCATGCAAACGGCATAGAGAGCTTTCGTCATCGCGCAGATCTCGCGCGGGCTGGGCGCGCCCGGGCGCCGTACAAGATAGTCGATCCAGGCGGAGGTGACGAGCGGGGACGGGAGAGGCGAGAACGAACCAGCTTGACAGCTGAGCGACTCGACAGCGACCACGGGCTCCGAGCGCGGCCGCCTTCTTCGTCACCACGCGATCTGCGGCGATGCCCGCGGCGACTCAACCGCCCGACTCAGAGCGTGAGCCTAATACCCATGGTGATCCCGATGGCGTCGCTCATCGCAAGCGCCCGACGGACACTCCGCGCACTGAGCGGTCACCAAAGCTCGGCAGAGTGAGTGATTGACGGGCACCTGCAGGTCGAGCACCGCCCCGCTGACGCGGTCGGTCGGCGCACGGAAGCACTCTGAGAAGGTCTCATGGATGGCGCCCGCGAACGCCAGCGAGATCGCGCTGCGCGAGACCGCGGTGCAGCCGCGGCTCGCGACGAAGAGCCCGATCGCGCCGCTGCTGCGACAAAAGGCCCGCACGCTGGCCGTGTTTCGCCAGCTCGAAACAAGCAGGGCGGCTGCTCCATCTGCTACTGCAAATATCCACTTAGGGTCAGACCGTTCTCGCTGCCTTCCGCCGTCAAGACAGCATCCGCAGGGATCACGATTCCGCTCACAAAATGAATCTGGTCATGTTGGCCAGCCTCATAGGAAACGCGCAGGACCGGCACGCCATCGGCGAAGATCTTGAGCGGTGTAGCCGTGATGTCCGCGACAACATCCGTCAGCACAAAGGTGCCCCCAGAAGGAGTCGTGCCGACCGTCATCGGAGAGCCAGGGCTGAGCGACTGGTCGACGTAGAAGCTAACGATCTGCGAACTACCCACTTGTCCCGGGCTGTTCTGCCCGCCAGGGTTCGACGGGCTGCCTGGGTTGGTGGGGTTGCTGGGGTTGCTGGGGTTGCTGGGGTTGCTTGAACTCGAGGGGGTTGTCGCCGGCTGGCTCGCAGTCGCGAGGTCACACGAGTTCAAAGACAGAGCTAACGCGGCCAACGCGAATGCGCATGTAATCCTCTTCATCACAGAACTATAGACGAAACGCTTGGACGCGGTGGTCGCGCTAGGCCGGCTGCTGACGCGCCGAACTTGACCGCTCCTCACCCGCCAAATGATCGCGCGCTAAGACCCCATGCCACGGGACCTTCTTTGCGAGCAGCCAGAGACCATGCCGCGCTCAATCACCAGTCCTAGCGCGATCAAGAACCCGAGAAATGAGCGGGGTTTCGTGAGCGAACCAAAGATTGGAGGCGCTCACTGTCACCAAAGCCTTCGCGCGCAGACCGCGACGTTGACGAACCGACCCGCGGCG
>Ga0163179_10002644_pt1 | contig 12390 bp, 9 predicted proteins | sample AtlANTMetagenome_FD_109643 | JGI IMG/M metagenome (GOLD analysis project Ga0163179, IMG submission 109643) | Marine eukaryotic phytoplankton communities from the Atlantic Ocean - Atlantic ANT 2 Metagenome | ecosystem: Environmental > Aquatic > Marine > Oceanic | place: North Atlantic Ocean...
AACTAAGGCAATTATTGGAATCGAAGCTTCTGAAGGCGTATTTGACTTGATTCTTTTCGGAAACGAATCAGCAAATTCTGGGGGCTTCCAAGTAGGAATACGCGTGGCGCACCGCTTGGAAAGACCAATGGTAAATGGTATTAAAAATATTGAAATATCAGATAATCAAGTGGAAGCTCACAGAGAGATCGATGGAGGATTTGAAGTCTATAAGTTGCCACTACCAGCAGCTTTAGGGGTCAAAGAGGGAATAAATTTACCTCGTTATCCGACGATGAAAGGCCGTTTAGCCTCAAAGAAAGCAGAACTTAGAACATTAGAATTTTCAGCCGAAAATGGAAGTCAACAAAGAAACAAGCTTCATCGTCCAGAAGAACAAGTTAGCGAAACAGTTATTTTAGGAAATGGCCCCGAGGCGGCACCTGCAATTGTTGACCTTTTAGAAGAACTGGGGGTACTCCAATGACACTTTTAGTTCTTTGTGATCATGATCGCGGTGTTGTATCAGATTCAGCGTATGAAGCTCTAACTTTTGCAAAACCTATTTCTGAAAATGAAAATATTTCTTTACAAGCAGTTCTTATTGGCGAAGGAGCTGAAGAGGCAGCGAAATCGATTATTTCTTTTGGAGTTGAGATAGTAAATGTAGCGACACATGAATGTTTAACTGATTATGGGCCAGAGATTTGGAGTGAGACATTAACGCAGATTGCAAATGAAAATTCAGCGAAAATCATTGTTTCAAGTGGCACTGATCGAGGTAATGAAGTTTTAGCCCATGTAGCCGCTCGTTTAGAGATGCCCTTTTTGGCTAACTGTCGAAAGATCGAAATAGATGGTGTTTCATCTTCGGCAACAAGGATTCAGTGGGGTGGGTCACTACTTGAAGACGTAACATCAAATGCAGAAGTACAAATATTCTCTGTTGAACATCATTCGATTGACCCTGAAGCTCTGTCTGCTTCTGGGGGTGGGAGTGTCGTCGATTTTGAACCTGATTTAGATCCCCAGTTAACAAGAACACTTGTAGTAGATCGTGTTGTGCGAACACATGGGATTACGTTAACCACCGCACCAGTCGTAGTTGGTGGAGGAAGAGGCGTGGGATCTGCAGAAGGATTTGCTTCACTTGAAGAACTCGCGGAAGAAATTGGTGGAGTAGTTGGTTGCTCACGCGCAGTAACCAATAACGGTTGGCGCCCTCACAGTGATCAGGTGGGTCAGACTGGGACTCGAATCGCACCAGAAATCTATATCGCTAGCGGTATTTCTGGGGCAATTCAACATTGGGTGGGCGCAATGGCAGCAAAAAATATACTCGCAATAAATACCGACCCTGAAGCAAACATGGTCACTAAAGCAGGCTATGCAGTTTTAGGCGACCTTCATGAAGTCATACCGGCCATTACTGCTGAAATTCGCAATAGGCGAGAAGCTTAGACAATTCAAACGTTTATTGAATATTATTTTCCCTATTTAGATCTCTAACAAACACGCCGGATCTCGGTTTAGGCATAAGGTATGAAGACTTGGGCGGCATTAACTCTCCAGCTTCCGCAACGTCCATCAGATTTTTGATGTTCAATGGGTGCATTATAAATCCGACCCATGAATCCTTGTCGCAACGTTCTTTCACAACATCTACCCCCAGAGGACCTGGCACATAGTCTATTAATTTATGAGTTCCAGGATTAACAACTCCAAAAATTGGAGAAAGTATGTGTTCTTGCAATCTCGCGACATCTAGCTGATCAACTAAATTATTTCTGTTAGATTTTGGAAGAAGCATCTGGTAGTTCTGACCATCTATATAGAGCGCAACTTCTCCATCTTGCTTAGGTGAAAAGTCTTCAGACTTTTCAATTTCACACACCGAATTAATTGACTTCAAGAGTTCCTGACTGCTTCTATTTTCAATGTCACCTACTCTTCGATGAAAGGGCAGAACCAACATCTCATCGTCTGGAAAGAGTACCGCCAGCGTTGATTCCAAAGCTTTGTTGTGATTCTTTGATTTTTTCAGAGCCTCTTCGGCAGCAGCCATTCGATGATGCCCATCAGTTATATACAAAGTTTTATTGTTTACTAGTTCTGATAGTTCTCTTGCTGTTTCGCCAGCAACTCTCCAAATAGTCTGTTTCATTTCACTATCCTCAGTTATTAGAACTGGGTTATTTGAAGTGCAATTATTTATGGCTTTGTTTAGTTGTTCATCATTCTTACACGTCAAGGAAATCGGACTTGATGAAGCTTCAACTGTTACAAGGTGACGTGACATCAGATCAGAACGTTCAGGTCTCACTTCTTCATGTTTAAGAATTCGTAAACTTCCGGTGTCTTCAACTGGAACTAAGCCGACAATCCCTGTTTGTGAATGAGTCTTTCCATTGTGAGGAATATCGATTCTATAAATAAAAAGAGACGGCTCGTCAAAAGTCTGGTACACGTTAGTTTCATAAAGATGGTCCATCGCCTCTTTACAGTCATTTAGGAGTCCTTCGATATCGTTTTGTTTTTCGGTAGGTAGGTCTTCAAATGATCGGGTGACATTTAGGAAACTGAAAGGATTTTCGGAAGTAATCACTTGTCTTTGTTCAGGAGTATAGGCATCGTATGGACCGGTGGTTACTTTTTCTACCCACTCAGGTTTGATAATAAGACCTGGAAATCCTTTTAATCTCGACATAATCAGCGGTTGCTTGATTGGACGTGAATGATGTGATCTATTTTTCTAAGATGAGTAAGTGCAGTTTCTGAAACGTCCCCTGAAACGTCGATAATTGCCAATGCAGCTTTCGAACCTTCGAAAATTTTATTTTCCATTGTTTCTACGTTTAGGTCTTCTTTTCTCAGAATTGCGAACACTTCAGCTAAGACTCCGACCTTGTCATAGTGTCTAATAGTCAGCGTCGAGGTCCCCACGCGTTCTTTAGCTATATTCACACAGTTGATTACATTTCCTTCGCGAAATGCATCTATAACGCGAATTGTTTCTTCTACCGTTGCGTTTTGGGCTTGTTGTGTAGAGGCGCCTATGTGGTGAGTCCCTATAACATTTGGATGTTGGGCTAGTTCAGACGAAAAGTTTCCTGTTCCCGTAGTTGGTTCGTTGCAAAAAACGTCCAGACCTGCCCTAATATTTTTTTCGTTAAGAGATGCAATTAGAGCAGCCTCATCAACAACTTCCCCACGACTTGTATTGATTAGGATCGAATTAGGTTTCATAAGTTTCAAAAAATCTTCGTCAACGAAATTTTTTGTTTCGGATTTACTTGGGAGATGGATAGAGATCATATCTGATTCACTAATTAGTTCTTCAATAGTGTCGACGAGTTTTATACCATTTGAGCGGATTTTCGATTCTGTCTCAGGTTTCCGTGAAGCTTTTTTTGCAAGAACTGTTATTCCAAAAGAACGGGCTCTTTCGGCTACTGCTAAACCAATTTCACCTAATCCCACAATCCCAAGAGTTTTGCCAAATAGTCCTTCAGCGTCACTATAGATTTTTTTATTCCATCTGTTTTCTTTCAGATCAGATGTAGCAGATGGGATATGGCGATCGATTGCAAGGATAAGGCCCATAGTTAGTTCTGCCACTGCGATTGAATTTGTTCCGGGCACATTGCATACATAAATTCCCGAATCTGCTGCCCCTTGGCAGTCGATTGTGTTAATTCCAGCACCTGAACGAACAACAAGTCCAAGAGAATCAGATTTGTCGAAAACTTCGGAAAGTACTTTTGTGCTTCTAACGACAAGAATCTCGATACCAGAGATTCTTTCTGGTATCTGCTCAGCTTTCAGGTCAGGTTCGACGATGCATTCATAGCCCTTTTCACGTAGGACTTCAATTTTGTCCTGTGGTAGTTCATCAGCTATAAGAATTTTCATTTTTCCTCCTCAGTGCGCTACAACCGGCTATAAAACGGGAAGTAGGGACCCTTGGGATCAATACCAGTCTAGTCCTTATCTAAGATTTTCTAATAAATTTTTTTATCGGCTGCGTGGAAGGCCAAGATGCCTTTCAGCGATGTTATTTCGGTTGATTTCGCTCGTTCCTCCATAGATCGTTGTAACTGGAGCGTGTCGAGCGTCATAGTCAATCCACCCAGATGCTGCTGCATCTTCCGCACCGAAACTTAAAAGGCCTTCAGCTCCTGCCATTTGTTGGAACCAACCAACTACTTTTTGGTATTCCTCAGATGCATATATTTTTGCCATAGAACCCTCTACTCCTGGCATTCCTCCGGTTGCAGCTATCCATGCTGCCCTGAGAGTTAGTAGTTGTCCCACTTGGTTAATTATCGCTGTGCGGGCAATTCGTTCTCTCATAAGAGCATTATTGATCATTAAGCTTTTGTTTTTAGAAGACGTAGTTTCTGCCCAGTTGATTACATGTTTTAAAAGCGGGACTGCAGGGTTAGTTCCTCCCATAACGCCTCGTTCTAATGCCAAAGCAATTCCCATTACAGACCACCCATCGTCTACTTCACTTAGACGCCATTGGTCTTCTACTTCTACATTGTCATAAAAAGTTGCATTGGTTCTTTCTGAAGCCATAGTTGCGACAGGTTGGATTTCAATTCCTGGAGTATTCATAGGGACAAGAAACATTGTCATCCCTTTATGTTTTGGTACCTCGGAATTAGTGCGAGTTAATAAGAGAACCCAGTCTGATTCATGGGCCATAGTCGTCCACATCTTTTGTCCATTGATAAGCCACTTATTTCCGATTTTTTCAGCTTTAGTGGTGATGGAGGCAACGTCTGATCCGTAATCTGGCTCGCTGTAACCGAGGCAACAATTATGTTTTCCAGAAAGCAGCTTATTAAGAACTTCCTCATGGTGAAATTCTGTTCCAACAGCATTGATAACGCCGGCAACTAACATTGTTACTGCTAGGCCGTCATATGGCGCGCCGGCTTTTTCGAGTTCATTGAAAAGAAGATACAACTCGACTGGATCGCGATCTCCATAACCTGGAACCGCTCCTGCCAGTAAACCCTCTGAGGCTAGTGATTCATTAAAACTTTTGTCGTTGAATGTTCCCGTTTCATGCATTTTTGAAATTACTTCAGTAGTGAGATTCTCACTAATAAATTTTTTGACTTGGGATCGGAAATCGATTGCTTTTTCTGAGAGTTCAAAATCCATTGTCAACCCTCTTTATCTTCTAGAAGAAGGTCTGCTAGATGGAGGCATTCATCCGAAGGGCTATTAATAATTTGAGACCAAGCCCTAGCTTTGCGATAAAAAAGTTGTATATCGTATTCTTCTGAAAAACCGTAACCGCCATGATAATGAAGGCCACGATCAGTCGCCTGTAACGAGGTTTCTGCCGCAAAAATTAGCGACATAGATGAGAGAGTGGCAAAATCAGAAATTTCATTATCAGTTAAATTTATTTCTCCAGTTATTTCTCTATCTCCTGACCATGCCGCTTTATTCACTAGTAGGCGAGCTCCATCACATAAACCTGGTAGATCTGCTAATCCATGCTGAATCGATTGAAAACTGCCAATTGGCTTCCCAAACTGGTGGCGATCTTTTACGTAGCTGACAGTCATTTCGATTGAACTACGAGTTATGCCAACCAGAAAAGCTGAAATTAGAGTTTTCCATTCGTGCAAACCCCTCTTGAAAACTGAAGTTGCTTCCACCCCTTCCGCAATGACAGTCGCATTTTTGATTTCACGGTGGGCGATTGGAAGATCACCGTGATTGGGCAAAGACTTGTTAGGAGGTTCATCTTTTAGTAGCAGTATCTTGTCTTCATCTAAAGCTATTAATCTGTTTGCTATAGAACCTGTTGGAACTGATTTAGCTATACCGTTTTCTACCGGTCTAAGGACTAGACCTGCCACAAGAGTTCCAGTCAAAACTTCTGATTCCAGTGCATTCAACTTCTCTAAAACTCTTGATGCGACCACATGATCAATAATAGGAAGAGGCGCAATTTGGGCTCCCGCTTCTTCGGCAACAATAACAAGGTCAGATAATGAAGCACCTCCACCAGTGGGGGGTGAAACACCCATTCCGGGTGCTCCGGTTTCTGATAGACGCTCCCACGCTTTTGGATCAAACCCTAAAGGCATAGAGTTTCTAACACTTTCAGGCCCAGTCTGTGCGGCAAAGAAACTGGAGAAAACATCTTGAATAGCTTCTTGATCTGCGCTCATTCCCAGGTCCATAAGTAAATCTTATCTAGGCTCCGTTAGTGGAATTGCATGGGGAGTAGATAGTGTCCGCTTATGGAACAAATAATAAAAGGCTCAGAGGGCATTGACGTTGAACAAATTGACACACAGGTGACAATTACGATTAATCGACCGAATGTAATGAACGCCATGACAACTCAAATGTTTGCTGATTTTGGAAGAATTTGTAGAGAAGTGTCTCGAAGTGAAAGTGTGAGAACTGTTGTTATTACGGGAGCTGGAGGAAATTTTTGTTCGGGAGCCGATGTTGGTGGCCAAGGAAGTAAAGCAAACTCTGAAAAAAAACAGGTTCATTTAAAGAATATGAGGCAGATTAGTGAGTCTGTTCTGGCTCTAAATGAAATCCCGCATCCTGTTATTGCAAAAATAAGAGGTGTAGCAGCAGGAGCAGGGATGAATCTCGCGCTAGGTTGTGACATTCTTATTGCCTCAGAGACAGCTAGATTTTCGGAGATTTTTGCTCGAAGGGGATTATCTATTGATTTCGGTGGTTCCTGGCTTTTACCAAGACAAATAGGTTTACATCGTGCTAAGGAATTGGTTTTACTGGCTGATGTAATAGATTCCACAGAAGCTGATCGAATTGGCCTAGTAAATCGAATAGTCACTGAGGAAGATCTAGATAATACCGTCCAAGATTTAGCTGATCGTTTGGCTTCAGGACCACCAATCGCACTTTCAATGAGTAAAAAATTGTTAAACGCTGGAATTACTTCCTCTCTAAGTCAGTCCCTTGAAGCTGAAGCGCAAGCGCAATCAGTTAATTTCGAGACAGAAGACATAAAAGAAGCCGCCGTAGCGTGGCTCGAAAAACGTCCCGCAGATTTTAAAGGCAACTGAATAAGAGCTCAGATTGTTTTTGGAGGAAAACCTGGTCCTTCTCGATCTTGGCCCGACATGTCAGCGTTTAGTCTTGCTTTTTCCATCAAAGTTTTAACCACATCCTCGAGTTCTGATGGTTCGTCACCTTGAGTTTCGCTTGGGCCAAGATGCCATCCTTCAGCAATTCCGAGTTTGTCACCACGGATGTCAAATACACGACCAGTTACATTTTGAGCTTGTTCGCTGCAAAGCCAAGTCGCAATTAGGGCAATCCATCTTGGCGACATGGATTCACGGATTTCATCACTGACTCCGTCAGTTCCCCCCATTAAAGGTTCGGTAAGACGAGAGATTGCTGTTGGGGCCAAGCAATTAACAGTTACCCCATATTTAAAAAGTTCTTGTGCTGCAATAACACTAAAAGCAGCAATTCCAGCTTTTGCAGCGCCATAGTTTGTTTGCCCTACATTCCCGTAGATGCCTGAAGGTGATGAGGTGTTAATCACACGACCAAAAGTTTCGCCGCCTGCTTTAACAGACTCTCTCCAAAAAACTGAAGCATGATGAGTAGGAGCAAAAGTTCCTTTCAAATGGACATTTATGACTGCATCCCAATCATCTTCAGACATTGAAAACAGCATTCGGTCTCTTAGAATCCCAGCGTTGTTTATTAGTATGTCTATTCGACCCCACTTATCAACTGCTTCTTCAATCATTGACCCCGCAGCATCAAAATCTGCAACATTACATCCATTAACTATCGCTTCACCACCCATGCCTACAATCTCATTTACTACTTCTTGAGCAGGAGTGAGATCCTCGCCGCGTCCTGATTCATCTCCTCCCAGGTCATTGACTACTACCTTTGCCCCTTCGCTAGCAAGCATAAGTGCGTGTTCGCGGCCTATTCCTCTCCCAGCACCGGTAACTATTGCTACTCTGTTTTCGCAAGATTTATTCATCAATGACCTCCATTTATTATTTCTATTTGCTGACGATACAACCCATTATGAAAAATTCGTTTAAGAATTTAAAGTCTCTCAAATTTTTCGAGATCCAAGGTCCAGGCTGAAAGATTTTCGTAGCCATTTTCGGTGATCAGCACTTGATCTTCTAATTTGACTCCTTGCCCACCTAAACGAGATCCAACATAAGCTTCAACAGTTAGGACCATTCCTGGCATTAGAACGCCGTCATACCCGGACTCTTCCCAAGAATCTTGGAAAACAATGTCAGGGTATTCGTCGCATTGTCCAACACCGTGAAATAAGCATGAATAGTGTCGGTAATCTTCGACTGGCGGTGTCCAAGATTTATGGGTCAGTTCATGGAATGTAGTTCCAGGAGTGAGTAGATCGATGTTTCTGTGCATTTGCTCAACAGCCAATGAATGGACTTCGCTTTGTTGCTTGTTTGGTTTAACGTCTCCGCAAATCCAAGTTCTTGAGATATCGGTCATCATCGAGTAAGGACCAACAAAGTCTGTGTCGAAAGCTACAAGGTCACCTTTATTTATGACGTTACTACTTGATTCTTGGAACCAAGGGTTTGTTCTTTCCCCCGCTGAGAGCAATCGGCATTCCATCCATTCTCCTTGGCGTGAAAGCATTTCTGACCACATTGTTGCCCAGAGTTGGTTCTCAGTCATATTTGGTTCCATTGTTTCAAAAGTTTTTTGGCAGGAAATACGGGTTGTTTCCACAGAACATCTCATTGCTTTGATTTCATCATCAGATTTAATCATTCGAGCTAATTCCATGATTTGAGTACCTTCAACCAAATCTAAACCCGCTTTTTGGAGGGAGTGAGTTCCTGCAATAGTTGTTACGTCCACTGCTAAACGACTGTTTCCACCTCCGTGTGTTTTAATTAGATCAGCTATTTCTGAAGCAAATTTCCGCGCCTGTTCTTCAACTCGATCCCCTGCAATGAAATAGAAAAAAGGTCTTGCAGGTCTAACTTCATCCACCAAGTGATTATGCGCAGATAAAAATTCACAGTTCGGATAATCAAATTGAATAAGCGGACCATCCGTTGCTAAGAAAACGTATCTAGAAGGGTTATGGGTTATCCATAACTGCATGTTTGGTGAATAAGTTGCGTACATCTGATTCATTGGGTCAAAAAGTAAGATTCCTGCCAGGTCAGCTTTTTCCAGCTCAGCGCGAATTCTTTTAACCCTGTATTCCATCATTGCTTTTTCATCAGGCAATGCCAGTCCGGCTTCTGCCCATTCACTTAGTGCAGGTTCACCAGGACCAAGGACCATTCTGTGTCCTGTGGTCGAAGCCTTACGTATGAGTGGATCGTTAGGGTCTTCAAAAATTTTGTTCTGTGTTCCCATACAATTTATTTCCTTTAACTGCGCATACGGGACCCCTTAGGGTCGAATAGTGGTTCATTTATTCTTTTTGCTTCACGGAGTGTTCCCAAAACTTCTATTTCAAACCCTTCACATATGTCTGAAAGTTCTGAAGGAAGGTAACCGAGAGAACATGAAGCTTGGGACCAATGTGCGTATCCTCCAGAAGTGGCCCAACCTACAACTTTGCCATCATGCCAAATAGGTTCATCACCGAGCACATCAGAGTTGTCGGCATCAACTACAAAGGCACTGAGTTTCCTCTTTGGCCCATTTTTTAATACTGCATTAAGTGATTCTTTGCCTACAAAATTTGCTTTATCAAATTTTACAAAATTATCTAATCCAGCTTCTAAAGGATTGTAAATGGGTCTGTATTCAGTAGCCCATGAACCAAAGTTTTTATCAAATCGCATACTATCCAACGCACGGAGTCCGAAAAGATTTAGATCAAATTCTTTTCCGGCATCAGTTAGAAGTTCGTAAAGTTGTGACTGAAGTGACGACGGAACCCATATTTCGTAACCAAGATCGCCAGTAAAAGTTATTCTTCCTACTAAAGCTGGAATCATTCCGATCGACATATTTTTAATGTCCAAGAATCTGAAGCTCTCACTTGATACATCTTCGTTTGTTATAGAACTTAAAAGGTCTCTGGAGGAAGGCCCCGCAATTGACAAGCCAGTCATATCATTACCTAATGGTCTGTAACGAATAGCCCGGTCACCTTCGATTTGTTTAAGGAACCATCTCTGGTGGTAACCCTCTGCAATCCCTGAACCAAAAAGAATGAATTTTTCCTCTCCTGTAATCTGGTCAGTAAGAGATGCCACAGTGAAGTCTCCTATCAGTTTCCCTGTCTCGTTTAGCATCGGAGCGAGGGCCATCCGACCATTTTTGGGAATTTTGTTGGTTAGAAGTTTTTCTAAAAGTTCTCTTGCTCCAGTTCCGCTAAATTCGTGTTTTGCAAAACCTGTTATTTCCATAAGTCCTACATTTTCGCGTACACCTCTAACCTCCTCGGCTACTGCTGGAAAAGCATTAGAGCGTTTGAAGGTAACTTCTTCTATGGGTGATTTCCCGATTTCTTGGAACCAAAGGGGGTATTCAAGTCCGTATGCGGAACCCCAAACAGCATTAGCTTCGGTTAGTTTGTTGAAGATTGGTGAAGTGTGAAGCGGCCTACCCGCCGGTAGTTCTTCATTAGGAAAACTTATCTTGAAACGCCTGCTGTAATTTTCGATTACTTTTGTCAACGTATAACCAGGTGTGGTCCAATCGCCGAAACGTGAAACATCCATTCCCCAAACATCAAAACCTGGGTCGCCATTAGTAATCCAATTCGCCATCGCCAATCCGACACCTCCACCTTGGCTTAGACCGGCCATAACGCCACAAGCAACCCAGTGGCCTCTTTGTCCTCTAATGGGGCCGATCAACGGGTTCCCATCAGGAGCGAATGTAAATGGTCCGTTGATAACTTGTTTGATTCCGGCATTTGCATAAATGGGGAAATGTGAAAAACCCAATTCGAGAGAAGGGGCGAGTCTTTCTAGATCAGGGGTAAGAAGTTGAGCGCCAAAATCCCAAGGTGTTGATTTGGTTTGCCAAGGCACGCATGCTTGTTCATAGGTTCCAAGCAGAAGACTTTTGCCCTCAGCTCTCAAGTAAATTTCCCCACTGAAGTCAATAACTCCTCGACCGTGACCGTCACTTTCTTCGAGCCATGGTTCAATTTCTGGGAGTTCTTCAGTAAGAAAGTACATATGTTCCATTGCTTGAACCGGTAGTTCTATGCCACACATACGACCAACTTCTCTAGCCCACAAACCTCCAGCGTTTACAAAATTCTCACAATTTATTGTGCCCTTGTCTGTTGAAAGATCCCAAGTCCCATCAGGCTGTTGAGAGATTTTGTTTACCCATGTATTTCGTTGAATTTCAGCGCCTAAAGATCTCGCTGCAGCCGCGTAAGCATTTGTGACGCCTGAAGGGTCGACATGTCCGCCTACGGGATCCCAAAGAGCACCTACAAAATATTGTTCTTCGAGAAAAGGAACAAGATTTTTTGCTTCTGAAGTTGAAATTATTTCTGTTTCCATGCCCATGTATCTACCGCGAGCGTGAGCCATTTTTAGCCAATCCAGTCTGTCTTCAGTATCTGCCAACATCAGTTCGCCAGTTAGATGGATTCCACAATCGACACCGGTTAATTCTTCAAGTTCTTCATAGAGTTTTATTGTGTACCTTTGAAGAGCGGCTACATTTGGGTCCCCATTTAGGGTGTGCATACCTCCGGCTGCATGCCAAGTCGAACCTGCCGTGAGCTCTTTTCTCTCCAGAAGTACAACGTCGGTGCAACCTGCCTTGGTCAAGTGGTACAGCACGCTGCAACCGACAACACCTCCGCCTATGACTACTACTTGAGCTTTGTCTTTCACTTTTTACCTTTCTTAATAGTCAGTTGGAACTCCACCTTCAGCAACCCTTCTTTCAAGATATTCATCTAGCTCGGCACGAATATCTTCTTCCATGGGAGGTTCGTGGTGTGAGTCAATTAGTTGTTTTGCTAGTTTTTCAGCTCTTTGGTGAGCTTCTTGACGACCGGATTCATCCCATGACTCGTAATTTCTCCAGTCTGAGACCATTGGATGAAAATGTTCGGTCTTGTAGCGTTCTTGGGTGTGTTCTGAGCCAAAGAAGTGACCTCCGGGGCCTACTTCCGCAATTGCTTCAACAGCAAGAGTAGCGTCGTCGACAGTAACAGGTTCCAGCATGGAATTAACCATGTTTAGAACGTCTGCATCGATAACCATTTTTTCATACGAAGCGAGGAGGCCACCTTCCAGCCAGCCCGCTCCGTGCATTAAAAAGTTTACGCCTCCCATAATTGCACCCCATATAGAAATAACACTTTCATACATTGACTGAGCATCGACACTGTTTGCAGCGTTTACATTGGATGATCGGTAAGGAAGGTTATAACGT
>Ga0163179_10002645_pt1 | contig 12386 bp, 2 predicted proteins | sample AtlANTMetagenome_FD_109643 | JGI IMG/M metagenome (GOLD analysis project Ga0163179, IMG submission 109643) | Marine eukaryotic phytoplankton communities from the Atlantic Ocean - Atlantic ANT 2 Metagenome | ecosystem: Environmental > Aquatic > Marine > Oceanic | place: North Atlantic Ocean...
AATGTTGCAGGAAATCTTGCATCTGGAATTGTGCCAGCGTTTAAATTAGAAGCATCTTGGTAATAAGCACCATGCTGTCCATCTAATTGATCTGCATTGATATTTAAAGCATCAATATCGGACTTGGTTTGGTCAGCAGTAGCACTAGCTTCTATTCCATTTAATTTTGTATGGTCAGCATCAGTAAATACATTGCTATCACTAGCTGCTTCGACTGCTGCTCTTATTTCTGCATCGGTTTGATCTGCTGTGGCACCAACTTCGATACCATCAAGTTTTGATCCATCAGCCGATACATCTCTTCCGTCAAAAGTTTGACCAGCAACAAAAGTTTGTGCCCCTGTAAAAGTGTTAGTACCTAACCCTGCTAAATTTCCTGTTGCTGTTACACCACCCTGCCAAGCTGATCCGTTATAAACTCTTAATTCATTTGAAGTTGTATCAAAGTAAAGATCTCCTTCATCGTTATTACTTCCTGGGGCACTACTTGCAACACGGTATCTATCTGCAAAATTATTAACTCCACTAAGATTTGTAGCGACAGTATTTACATTTGCTATTGATCCTCCGACGTTGGTGACATTTGCATTGTTAGCAGCAACAGTAGTTACGTTGGCTGAAATACCAGCGACAGTAGTTACATTCGCAGCGATGCCAGCAACTGTAGTTATATTTCCTGAGATACCAGCAACCGTAGTTACTTCTGTTGCTTTAGGAGATAAACGATGGAATGTATAGGTGTGAAGTGTTGATGTTGTCTCGACAATTCCACCAAAACCAGCAGTTAAAACTGTTGATCCACATCCTGTAATTGTTACTGTATTACCTGAACCTGCACCATTAGCGATAGTTACAGTTCCACCAGAAGGGGTATGGGAAGAAGCAAATTCCTTGATGCTGACTAAAGTTCCAGTTCCGTTATTTACATCAGGGTTTGCAGTGGGGAAGGATGTTTCATTTGCTATTGGTACAAAACCACCAACGTCATCAACTAGATCAATAATCCTGTCATTGATAGCTGCTGTAGTTGCAATTGTTGTGTCGTTATCTGGGAAGGCATCACCATCTTTAATAGTCTCTCCGCTACTAATATTGAAATAACGAGCATCTGCTTCAGTTTCTGTAAAATACCTTCCGTCTAAAGCACCTCCTGTTAATTCAGTTTCTGTAAAATATCTGTTATCTAATTGACCAGCGTTTAGTTCTGTTTCTGTGTAATACCTGTTGTCTAGTTGACCTGCATCTAACTCTGTTTCTGTGTAGTAGCGACCATCTAAAGTTCCTGTTGCTAAATCTCCTGCAACGATTGTTCCATCTGTAATATTTGTAGTTGTAACAACGACGTTTGATAATTGCCCGCTACTAAAAACTTTTGTGTCTACATAGTTTTTTGTTGCTACATCTTGTGCTGCTGTTGGGTCTCCTACTCCTGTAACTTTATTTGTACCCATTGCCAAGGCACCTGTCATTGAGTCACCGGCTTTCGTGACTTGTAGTGCATCTTTTGTGTCTACATAGTTTTTAGTTGCTGCATCCTGTGCTGCTGTTGGGTCAGCAACTTTAGTCAGTCTTAAATTACCAGCACTAGATTCTCCCATTGAAGGAAGACCTGTATCTTCATCAACGCTGACTGTTTTACCTTGGTTATCTTTTAGCTCTTGGTCAATATATAAACTCTGTAATGCACTTGTATCTAAGTCATTAGCAGTAAGGGTTGAACCATCTGCATAATCGACAAGAGGCTCATCTAGTGATGAGTTTCTTCTGATTTCTACTCTTAAGTTTGCTGACGTTATACCTGTAGCAAGTCGTATTTTTGTAGGCGAAGTAGTTATTACTTGAAACTGAGGATATGTAACACCATCAATAACCTGTGTTCCTGTTCCTTGACTTAGCTTTTGGTAATTATAGTAAACCTCAATGTGCTCTTCCTTGATATAGGGGAAGGTGAACGTAAAGTCAGTAGTGTTCTGTGCTGACGAAGAATTGACTATGTACGATGCTGTGTAACTCATGGCTTCCGTTTACTGGTCATTGTACTGATTGTATATATTCTGTCGCACTAACCCTCTTTTTGGAACCTGCTTGTATTTCTCCTGGTGGAGTTTGCTTCGATCCGAACTTAACAGCAAAGTCTCTATCTAGCTCTTTTAGTACCTGAGTTGCTCTTGTTGGTAGTACTTCTAGTACATAAGGATTGTTAGGATCATTAATAAATAGCCATTTAGCATTTTTTCTAAACTTGCTAAATACAGGCCGTAGCATTTCTGCTCTTGCTGATCTTGTCAATTCATCACCTTCTGCCTCTCTGGGTTGGTTCTGATATTTTTTAGAGTTCATTATCTTAAACAATTCCTGAGATAAAGTCATTTTGGATAATGGATCAGGAGATTGGGAAAGATATTTAAGGTATTGATCGTATCCTTCTGTTGTTAATTTTGTTCCTGCTTGTATATCTTCTGGGCTAGGTGGTGCATATCTTGTTCCAAATCCTCTTAATCTCATCAATTCATTCATTACATAATCTTGTTGTGCAGTTATTTCGTGACCTGTTCTGCCTGTTACTTTTGGTAATGCTCCTACAAATGGTATAGCAGAATAAGCTATTGGTGCATGTGTAAGAGTAAAAGCTGATGTTAATCTGTGTAGCCAAGGTTCATCGTCTAAAGGTAAAGAATCATCATGCAAGAAGCCAGCGTTATAAAGAGGTTGTCCTGTTACCCAATTACGTCTAACAGGTAATGTCTCTGACCAGAAAGGAGTATTCCTTTTGACTTCGTTTATGAAACTTTCAAACAACATAAGTTTAAAAGTTGTTCTATAAGGGTATTTCCCTCCAATAGTTTCACCATCACCTCCCCATTCCCAGACCATTCCTTCTTTCCCTCTTCCAATCTCTTCATCAATCACTTGTCCACTGACATTGCTAGGTGTCCGTTTGTATGGATCAATCGCTTGGGTTAATGCTCTAACTCTTGAACTATGAGGGAAAGAACTAACAATCATTTTATTAAGCCATCTTTGTGTCCTTGATGTTTCTCCTGGTCTTTTAGGTCTTCCAAAACCTGCCCCAGTTTGACCCCATGCAGAACCTGTCATTGGAGTTACGACACCATCTAAGAAATCTAAAATACCTTGGTAATAAGTTGCATGAAGATTCCCTTTCATAACTTCTCCTGCGACATTAAAGATTAAAAGTGCTGATGCGTTCTGTCTTTCCTGATGTGTCATTGATACGCTTAATTCTCTATAATCAGCTATCGTTCTTATAAGTGTTGCAACTGGTTCATAAGCTCTGTATGACTCAAATTCTGACCATCTCTCAACACCATCTTCACCTGTATATTTATATCTAATTGACATTGGCCTTAGTCCTCTTGCTTCCCATAAGCTTCTGCTTTCGTTATTTAATGGGCCAGCACCTGTGATCTGTACATCTTCATTGTCTAGTATCTGCATCATCACAGTAATTGCTGTTGCACCTGTTGCTAGTTCTGCTTTCCAGTGATTAGAAAAGAAAGCAGATTCATCAAAAGCATCTCTATAAAAAGTATCGACAGTAAGATTTAATCCAGGGATTGCTCTTGCTGCTTGCTTCATTATTTCTGCTGGTGATCTAACGAAAGGTTGAATGTGAGTAGCAATCCAACCCCATTTTTCGTTTTGAAGTCGTGCCCATATAGAAGGTAAATATGACCATACACCTGTTAAAGCAGGTGTTTTCTCTCCTGCGAGAGGAATACTTTTGTCGCCTCCTCTTAGGAATGACAATTTATTATTTAAGAAACCTTTTGCTCCTTTTACATCCGCAGTACCTTTTACATATTCCAATGCAAACTTGTTAATTGCATCGAAATCATTAGGGTCTATTCCTGATTCTCTTGCTAGTTCTTGTCCAAAGGAGAATGATCTGTTCTCCATTCTTGCTCTTATATCATCTGTAAATGTAAGCATCCGACCAAACTTCAATGCAGTTGGGTGAGAGTTAATTGCACCTGTAATAGTTTTTCCATTAACTATTGCATCGTGGGTGAAGTAATCAACTTTTGCTTTAGCCCATTCTGCTGCAAAGCTCCACTGTTCCTTACCTGTTAATCCTTCTTTAGCTGCCTGTATATATCCTTCTTCTATTCCTATTGCATACAACATACTATTTCCTGCTAATGCCTTCTGGAATGTTTCAATAGCGGCTTGTGCTCTAACATCGAAAGTTGCAAATTTCCAATAGGCATCTGCTACTTTGATCGCTGCTGGATTATCAGTCATTGCTCTCATCGCCTCTGCTTCATTAAGATTGAAAGCACCTCGTTTATTAGGTAGTTTGATAGGTTGACCACCTTCTGCTTGTCTCACTGCTGCTGCGACAGTTTGATTGGTATGAGTATCAAATGAACCTGGGTGTCTAAAAGCATCGAAATAAGTTTGTCCATCTCTAAATGCTTTTGCTGCTAGTTTTAATGCTCCCCAGTGTTCTAAGAATATTTGTTTATACCAGATACCAGTCATAGGTAACTTCTGTAAACCTCCATCTATATCTACAGGCAATAAGTTTGATCCCTTCTGAACTAGAACGGATTGGTTGAATAAATCTAAGGCTGGTTCTGTTAATAATCTTGCGTAGGGAATAGATGACTGAACTGCATACGTTCCACCTGCACTAAGGATTCCACTTACTTTATGAGTGGCGGTACTTCTCCCAAAGAGTTCAACTTTCTGCATGATTTTACTTTTAGACTTAAGAGTTCCACCACCTATTTCATCTTGCTTTGAAGGATCAACGTCTAATCCATCTTCATAATGTGGCCCTTTGATTTGCTTATCAATGTGACCAATACCTTCACCACTTCTATAAGCAGAATCTGAAATACTATTTGCTATTTGATTTACTTGAGATTTAGCACCTGGCCCCCATTTTCCTGTCGCCATTGCTTCTCTTACCTCTTCTCCAAAAAGTGATCCAAAGTTAATATCATTTGTCTTACCACGTTCAATAATATTCTGTTCTATGTTTTCTTTGTAAACAGGTAACTTCTCTCCTTTTTGAATAAGATTAATGTCATCAATTTCAGAACCAAATTTAACTTGTAAAGCTCTAAAATTTTGAGCTAACATTCTTGTTATCTTTTGATATTCTCTGAAATAATGAAGAGCTTCAACTGTTGATACTTCTAATTCTTTAACAGCTTTATTCCAATTTATTGTTCCATTATTCATTCCGTTCATTACGTTTGCTGCTTTAGTTCCTGCTATTTTTCCTAATCTATTAACTGCTATTCTTAACTCCATAACACTTCTTACATACTTCGGATTATTGGCAGCAATATATCGGAAGACCTTGGTTGCATTATCAACTTGATCTAGGCTTAAACCAAACATATCTAGATCACGCAATACTTCTGACCTCATTTGGTCTAGATTTATAGAAGGCATATCTGTTGCACTTTGTCTATCTAAAAGATCGGAAGCAGCTTTTAAATATAATTCAAGATTTTGATCTCTTTGCATATAAAGTGTTTTATTTTTTCCAGCACTTTGAATATTAATAACATCTTGCATTGCATAACCATAAGCCTCTTCTAGATCTAACTCACCCCTTTGTACTTTCTCTAAATTCTCTCTGAAATTATCAAGCATTTGCTCTGTAATTTTATAATTAGTACCAGTCTCACCAGGTCTATTAGGATCTCCATCTACTTCTCTGTCTTTCCTGAAATCAGGTAGATCAGCCATGAAATCATCTGGACTTTGTGGTGCATCTTTTCCGATAGAATCAAATTCTAATTTTTTATTTCTATATATTTTTGAATATCTCTGATTAATAAAGTTATTAAATATTTTTTGAGTAGCATTAAGTCCTAATTCTGCTCTGATATTATTAAGTATTTGATTAAAGAAATTCCGTACTGTTTCAGCAATAGCTTGTAAACTACCTCTTGGTGGAACTGGCATCTTGTCGTATGCCATCCATAGATCTAACATTGTTTCTGTAAAGTATTCGTCAATATTTGCATATCTATAATTTGCTTCTGTGTACTCTCCTCTCTTAAATGCTTCTAGTTCTGGTTTTGGTATCTTGTTTAGATATTTTGTTCTTTCCCAATTAAATTCACTCGTTAATTGTTTTAGTTCTGCTTTTGGTATGAAACGAGAAAGTGTATGCCAGAGTTCGTGAATTGCAGTTCTTTTAAGCTCATTATTTTTAATAGCTTCTTTCTGAATAAGTACAACTTTTCTAAGGAAATCGTATCTACCTTTCTTAGGTAAATTAGCTAACACCTGTGGTGCTATGTCTTGAAACATTTCTCTTCCAAGCTTATCCATAAACCCAAGAGTTTGTTCTATTTCACGCTTATTACCACCCTGTTTTGAAAGAGTCTCATCCCAAGCACCATAACCTCTACGACTTAAATCACTTACGTCATCAAACCATCCTGCTTCGTAAGGATTCCATGTAAGGAACTTTCCAGTTTTGGGGTCTTGGTAACGAGCGTCAGGTCTTTTCTTTGAACTTGTACTTTCAATCTTAGTTTGAAATTCTTCAGGATTTAATTTAGTTTCGACAGGAGCATCGACCTTCTTTTGATTAGCTCTTATTTCTGCTTGATTAGCTTTAATAAGTTTGTTGATTTTATCTGTAATAGGTTTTGCCTCTCGCTGCCACTTCATATATTTCTTATAAGCAGGAGTTTGTGTCTTCTTTAGTTCTCCTGGTGCTTGATAATAACTTTTACCTTTGCCTGGTTTAGCTGGTGCTGGCCCTAGTGCTTCTAATTCTGCTGTTAGTTGAGCAATAGCATTTCGATATTCTTTACTTGCATATTGTTGAGGAACAGTTTGTTGAGGAGTAGTTGGTGTTTTTGTTACTGGTGTGGGTGGTATCTCTGTTGCTGCTGGAGGTGTAGGTACTACGTTCTGAGTTGGTGGCCCTTCTGGTATTTGCTTAGTAGAAGGTACTGTTGGTTGATCTCCCAACATTTGAGTGACTTGTCGATTGGTTGCAAGCTTCCCTGCTTCCATTTTCTTTCTCCATCCTTGTACTCCTATTAACAGTTCTCTTTCAGGTCTTTGATCTGGAGGTAAAAGTAGATTGTTTACATCTCTAAGTGCTTTTTGTACACCTTCTTCTGTCGCAACTCTTGCAACATTTAATAAATTAACTAGATCACCGACAGTATCTAAAGGTTGTCTTGGCTTACCTCCTCTATCTGGAGCGACAAACTTATTCATTGCTTCTTCTAATCTATGAATAGCAATGAAAGCCTGATCTTCAAATGCAGCAGTTCTGAGGAATAAAGAAAGAGGTTGATTCTTATCTGCCTGTTCTAATGCTTTAGGTAGTGGTAGTTCAGGTGCTTGGTAGCTCTGTCCTTCTAAATATTTAAGGAGAGGATTCTTTTCTAAAAGCTCTGCTTGCTTTTCTATTTTCGCTTGTATTGCTTTAACTTCTGGACTCTCTGCACCGAAAGTTCTTGTTGCTTCTGCTAACTGTTCAGTATATCCAGTTGCTTTTGTTACTCCTGCTAACAGGTCAGGAAAGAATTTTGAAAGAGAGGCTTCTGCTCCTTTTAATAATCCACCAAATGCCCAATCAACACCCCATCCTTCTGCTAATTGTTTAAATCTACGCTCTGTCTCTGTGTCATCAGGATCAAAAATTAATTCTTTAGCAACAGGAAAACCTTTTAACCAACCACCTATTTCACTATTCGCAGCCATAGTAATTAAATTACCTTCCCAAGGATCAAAGCCAGCGAAATCAATGGCAAGACCTTTTGGTTCTACTGTTGATCTGACAGTCTGAGCAGCAATGAACCCACCAGCACGGGCAAATTTTCCACCTCCTAATCCTTTAGTAACTGCCTGTGAGACAGCTTTATCTGCTTGTGCAACTTTTGAGAAACCTTTGCTTGCTTTGACAAGTGCTGGTACTTTTGAAGTTTTTAATGCCCAGTTAGCACCTTTTAAAACTTTAGAAAGAGCAATCCATTCAAGTGCGAATTGACCGACACCTGTACCAAAATCTTCTACACCACTTAACCAAGCTTCTTGATTATTTGCCTTTACAGGTTTCCAATTTCCGAATACAGGTTTGTCTGGTTCCTCTTGAGTAGTTGATGTATCTGGTTCTAGTAATCCTGTTGCTTCTCCTAAGTATCTAGCAGAGTCGCTGGTTTCCTGTATTGCTCCTGCCATCATATTGACAGGCATCCTTAGTGCTGTCTTCCCTGCACCGACAAAAAAGTTATCATCTTTGTCGGCTCTTAATGCACCTGCTGCTCCTTTTAATTGTTCTTGTGCGTCACCGTGAAGAGTAGGGAGGATAGCAGCGTTGCTACCCCTTTCTCTCATTTGATCTTCATCTAAATATTCATAGCCAGTAGAACCATCTTCTCTAGTTACAAATGTAAGTCCCATTTCAAGCTAAACCTGACGATGGATCTATGGTACTGGATTCTTGGGGTTGAAGCTCAATAATTTCTTTTGCTATCTTCCTTGCTGCATCCATGTGTTCAAGATGTAGTTTATCTTTATAAGAAGCCCAAGCATTAAATAGTCCTTCTAAATCTTTATTTAGCCAAGGTTCATTCTTATAAATATCATAGGCAGCTTTTGCATTTAAATTAATATCAAACAAGTCACCTCTGTTTTTTAGCCAAGGCCATTTAGCTTCACGCCATTTACCTAAATCTTTTGTCATACCTGTGTCTAACATATTTATTTGAAGAGGCCCATAGCTTTCGTCTGTATCATTTAAGTCAGGATGATTTCTAATACTGCGTGTTCTTGTCTCTGACATCGCAATAGCAATCATTGTTGTAAGTTCTTCTTCATCTTTAAAACCTGCGGAATATAAAGCAGTCCCTAGTTCTGTTTGTCTTTGTTTTAAAGGTGTATTAGGTTCCCAAGTTCTATCAAATTTTGATTCTGCTAATGGTGTTAATCCTGAAGGTACTGTTTTTATATTAATTTGTGGAAGCATACCAGCTTGTAAGTTACCAGCAATTAATATTTCATCTTCTCTGTCAAGAATCATTGCTTGATCTTTGTCGTTGTTAACTTTATTTAATAGTCCTTTTCTAAATAAAGGATTTTCTATTTTGCCATGCCCTTCTATTTTCTGAGTAGATAATCTTTCAATAATTCTTTCTTTAAGTTTTTCTGGCATCTCATCTCCTGTATGAACTTTATATTGCTTGACAAAGAAATCAATAGGTTGTGCCCCTATTTTTCTAAGAATTATATTTAGATCGTGAGCATAAGGAATCCACGGTGCTTGTGCATCTAATGCGTTTATTTGTTCTAAGAAAGTATATTTTTCATATAAAGCTTTTTCTGTCATCTCTATTCTTAATGTATTTCTATCGTTTAATTTTCCTCTCCCTTCTCCAAGTTTTTCGACAATCTGAAAAGGTGTCTCTGCAAAGAATGTACCTCTCATTTCCATTAAAGTTATCTCATGTGCTGCTGGTGCTGCTGGATCAACACCTTGTCCGAAATATGTAAATAATTCATTTTCTCTTTTAGATTGGAAATTCCTTAAATAATTATCACCGAGAGTGAACTGTACACTTCGATGTACATAATCAGGATATATCCCTCTAAATTTCTGATTAAGTTCTGTCTTTGTTCTTTCCTGTGCTAGTCCTCTTGCATCTGCTTGAGCACTTACATTTTCTTGAAATGCAGCAGAGAAAGTAGGAATGTATTTATATTCTTTTCCCCGTGTTGATAGTTGATTAGAACCGTATCCGTTCCAATGTAAATTAGATTGGAAAACAGGATCATTAGCTTGTTCAGATTTATCTATTAATAAGTCAATATCTTTATACATTTGATCTAATATTTCTGGTGAAAGATAGCCAGCATTATCTTTAATCGCCTTCTCTAATCCTGCTGTTAAGAAAGAACTGGTTGCAGTATATGGTTTAACACGTTGCCAAGCTTGAGGATCTTTTCTTAAGAGGTCTAGGTCGGGCATTAATATCTGATCTCCATCTTTAATTGTTCCATCTCCAACTAATTTTTTATAGTACTCACTGAGAGTTTCCCAGTTGTAAACAGCTTCTTCTACATCACTAACAGCTAATTCATATTCTTCATTATCTGAATAAGAAGTGTCGGGTACTGTATATACAGAGTTGTCTAATCTTGTGATTGTAACTGGTTCTACTTCTCCATCTTTTAACTCTGGTTCACCACCTTCAGTTCTCTGAACATCGGATTGTTTACCTAGTATCCGTTCATATTCCTTGATGTATGGATTGTTAGCATTTAGTTTATCTTTAGCGTCTTTATTCATCTCACTAAATTTCATTTTAGTAGCACCCCATACCTTTCTTATCTCAGCAAGTTTCTGGCGTTTATTAAGTTTGTCATCTTTATCTGCCCATATACGACCAGATTCAAGAACAGTTTCATTTAGTAGTTCTGCTATTCTGACTTGTTCATCACCACTTACTTGACCCCTGCTTTGACCTGGAACACCTAGCAGGTCATTTAGTGCAGCTTGATTTAATTCAGTTTTTAAAAGATCATTGTAGGCAGTATCAATAACATATTTCACTTCAGCTTCTTGAAGTCCAATGAGTTGAGTTACTCTACTTGATAATCTATTAGCTTGATCTTTAGAAATAAGCTTATATCTTTCAGCGTGTCTTACCTTTGCAAGTTTTAGTTGAGGTGAAACATTAAAGAGTCCAATATAATCCTCTAATTCTTGGCCTGCGGTATATTGATCTCCTTCTAATGCTTTAAGATGTAAGGATACTAAATCTTCTAGTACCTCTATTTTATCTTTGCGAGTCTTGTAATCACCAGGCTCATTAAGAATCTCTTGTTTTCTGGTAGTTGCGTATTGTGTTAATCGTTTAGGGTCAATGGAGAAGTTAACATTTCTAGGATTTTTTGCACCACCAACATTTATGACTACTGGTTGAATACCTTCTGTTTTCTCATCTCCATCTTTAAAACTTTCTAATTTGCTGTAGAAAAGATTTTGTTCACTGTTAACTGCTGATAATTTATTTGTAAGTTCACGACTGTTTTTCGCCTGATAATATTTATTACCAAGTTCTGTTTCTAATTCTGCTATAAAAGTTGGGCCTAGTTTATCTTTTAATAAAGATCTCTTTTCATTAGTAAGTGGCCCTGTTTTGGCTGCTTTTAGTTCTTCTATTATATAATCTTTAACTGAATCAAATAAAGCAGGGTCTATATTTCCTTCCTTATTTATTGAATTTGCTATAACTAAATTAGTTAATGTCGTACTAAAATTAGTCTCTATATCTTCACGACCTTTGAAGCTCATTCCTGAGATAAATAAGGTATCAAAAACTTCAGTAAGATCTGTTCCTTTTACATAGTTTGTCCTTTCAGTTAAAAAATTACTTTTTATTTTATTATTAATATCATAGATGAAAGCATCTTTATGAAATCCATCTTGTTGAGTAGCATATCGTTTACTTTCTGTTCTTTTTATATTTGCATTTTGATTGACCATTGCTTGTCTTAAATCAATTAAGACACTTGGAGTAGTAATACCTGCATCGGTATAGTATTTAGTTAAGGCAACATCTAATTGACTTGGAGTTCCATCTTCTGTATATGGTTTTAATATAATAGGTTTGTTATCTTCATCTCTTAAGTTGGATATATGATCAGGTGCATTAGCTATTAACTGTAATCCCTTTTGGTATTCTAAAGATCTTGCTAAATAATCTCCTGCTCTGGGGTCTAATGACTTAAGTAAGTTGTAGTTATCCTCGGCTAATTGTATTTGTTTTGCCGATAATACCTTGCTAGTTCTATCTCTATCTGCTTTCTCAAGAAGTTTATTGTAATCACCCATCAAGTTTCCATTTGTCTTAGAAAGCTTGACAGCAACTTCTTCTGCTCTTTCCTTTGCTAGTTGATTTTCTTGTTGTTCATAAGCAAGATAAGAGGTCGTGAAATTTTGAAGATTAGTATTTAGATTACCAAGTGATTTTGCAAGGTTATCTAGGTCAGGACTTGGCTTGGCAACAGTAGATCCTTGAGGAACAACTGTTGGCCCTGCTGCTCTAGGTGCAGTAGGAGCGACAAAAGTACTAGCACTTGAAGCTTGAGGTTGAAGGCTTGGAATCCTTAGATCTAAACCTTGTCCAATAGGTAAGGAACTAGCTCCCATCGAAGGGCCACCACCTTTTTTCTTGGTGGCAGATACTTCAGAAGAACCGAAAGAGAATTTTTTAGTAGCCATCAGGGTTTTTTATACATATTGAACCAGGTTTTAGCACCACCAGTATCTTTTCTTGTGTAACCAGCTTGACCAAGGCTTGCTTCTGCACTTAAGCCAGCATTTACACCACTTAAACCAGCACTTAGATACCCAACCAAACCAATACCAC
>Ga0163179_10002646_pt1 | contig 12385 bp, 9 predicted proteins | sample AtlANTMetagenome_FD_109643 | JGI IMG/M metagenome (GOLD analysis project Ga0163179, IMG submission 109643) | Marine eukaryotic phytoplankton communities from the Atlantic Ocean - Atlantic ANT 2 Metagenome | ecosystem: Environmental > Aquatic > Marine > Oceanic | place: North Atlantic Ocean...
TCGGTTTATCTGAAAACGAAAAAGAACAGATACTACAAACCATAGTGGAACACGATACTATGGATTTACAAAAAGCATCTGACAAGATTACAAAAGAAATAAGTTCTTCTAAAAAAGATTAAAGAAAATGCCATATAGAAAACCAGTTCTAAAAAGGAAACCTAAAAATAGTGATAACGCTTTTTTTAGTAAAATTAGAGGAAATATTGCTCAATTCATTGAAGAAAAATCATATGATTTTTATGAACTTGAACCAATTGAAGTTAAAGAAGTATTATTAGATTTAGAAAACTGGGAAGGGCCACGAGATAGAGATGGAAACCCTGATTTAAGATATTATGGAGCTATAAAAGGTAGTTGGATTTTGGACAAAAAAGGACAATTTTTACCAGTAGGGGATGGTTGGGTAATACCATTAGACCCACACATTAAAAGTTATCCTGTTCGTGGTGAAAGTGTTGTTGGTGTAAACTATCTCGGTAGAACATATTATACAACAATTATAAATTATTGGAATAATCCAAATAATAGTATTCTTACTGGATTGAGTGATGTTGGGATAAAACCTAAACAAGCTCCACCAGATATTTATATGAAACCAGAACTTGGTAAACCAATACAAGCGGAACCAGGTGATTTAGTTATACAAGGTAGATATAATAATTCTATCAATATAGGTTCTCAAGATATGGTAGGTTCTTCAATTAAATTAGTTGCAGGACATAGTAGTGATGGAACTTATGATTTGAAAAAAGACGCGGCTTCTATTTATATACAAGAAAAAGGTGGTGTGTCAGTTAAAAACCCAAATAGTGCAATGGGTGAAAACATTGTTCAAGGTAGTAAAATTGTTTTAGATGCAGATTATATTGTAATTAATGCTAAAAAACAATTAAAATTACAAGGTGCAAATTTAGTAGAAGTGGTGGGTAAGAATACAGAAGTTAAACATAATGCTGGTGGAAAGATAGTAACAGGTGAAACTGATAAACCTATTGATGAAATAAGAGAGAAAACTAAGAAAAAGCTCAATGATGAAGCGAAGAAAAAATTAAATGAATTCAAACAAACTTTGAAACAAACAATAGGAGTTCAAGTCCAAGATTTTACAAATATGTTAGCAACTTTAGATACTTTACAAGATAAAGCTAAAGATGCAATAGAAGATACTGAAAAAGTAGTTGATAAAATGAGAAATACATCATTTACTTTAAATGCACCAAAATTTACAAAAGTTCAAGACAAAGTAAATAAACTACAAAAAGATTTAGCAGAAACACCAGACATTTTACCAAATGGTTCACCAAATCCAAAGAAATTTAAATTGGTAGCAGATTTAATAAATGTATTCAGAAGTTTCTCAACATTAGATTTCATAAATGAAGATATCGTAACGATAGAGAAAAAGAAATAGGAGTAAATATGAAAGCAAGTAAATTAGTATCGTTAATAAAAGAAGTTGTTAAACAAGAGGTTAAAAAACAAGTAACCAATATACTTATTAACGAGACAAATATTCCCAAAACAAAACCAGTAGTTAAGAAGAAAAAAGTCAAGGAACAGAAATTCACAGACAATCCAACACTTAATAAAATTCTAAACGAAACTGCACAACAACAAGAAGAATATCCAACATTAGGCGGGGGAACTTTTGATTCAAGTCGTGCAACAGAATTGTTAGGATACGGTAGTTTAGGGAATGATGAAATTAAACGAGAAGTAGCGGCCGCAGGCACAATGAAAGGTGCAGGTATGAATCCAGAAGCAGCTCCAGAGCACTTAAAAAACGCTTTGACAAGAGACTATTCAGACTTAATAAAAGCTATTGATAAGAAAAAAGGTAAGTAATGGCAAGTGCAAGAGAAAATGATTTAAACCCAGATGTTAAGATAGGTTTAAAGTTGCCGTTCACAAGAGATAGAGCTGGTTTGTTTGGACAAACAGAAACTACATTAGAACAAGCAGGATATAATATACAAAATTTATTATTAACTGCAAAAGGTGAAAGAGTAATGCAACCTGACTTTGGTTCTGATTTAAGAGCTTTATTATTTGAACAACATACAGATGATTTAGAAAGAAGAGTTGAAGAAGCTGTAATAGATTCAGTTTCTACTTGGTTGCCTTATGTTAAAGTATATACAATTAATATTATACAAAAAGATAATACACCTAATACTATGAATGTTGATATAAAATTTTCTTTAAATTATGAACCAAATAGATTTAATACAACAACCTTAAGTGTTGAAAGTGAACAGGAGTAAATAAATGCCAGAAGTAAGAAAAGATGTAAAGTATTTAAATAAAGATTTTTCTCAAATAAGAAACAATTTGATAGAATTTTCTAAACAATATTTTCCAAATACATATCAAGATTTTAACGAATCAAGTCCTGGTATGATGTTTATTGAAATGGCAGCTTATGTTGGTGATGTAATGTCATATTATGTAGATTCACAATTTAAAGAATCTTTATTAGGATATTCAGAAGAGTTAAGAACTCTTTATTCAATGGCTCAAACTTTTGGATATAAACCAAGAATATCAGCACCTTCGTCAGTAGAGTTAGAAGTATTCCAATTAGTTCCAGCAACAGGAACAGCCGCAAGTATAAAACCAGATTATGATTATGCATTAAATATTCCAGTAGGAGCAAGAATTGAATCTTCTAATGGAACAACCTTTAGAACAATACAAGATTGTAATTTTAAATATAATTCTATAAGGTCACCAAGAACAAAAGAAATTTTTGAGAGAGATACTAATCAAACACCAACATTTTATTTATTAAAAAAACTTGTTAAAGCTCAAAGTGGAGCAATAACAAGTGAAGAACATACATTCGGTGGAGCAAAAAAATATTCAAGAATTAAATTATCTAATCCTAATATTATAGAAATAATAGGTTGTAGTGATTCAGACGGAAATTCGTGGTATGAAGTAGATTCATTAGCACAAGATACTGTATTTGATGAAGTTGAAAATACTTCTGATAATGACCCATCACTTTCACAATATTCATCTGATGCTCCATATTTGTTAAAACTAAAAAGAGTTTCAAAAAGATTTACAAGTTTTAGAAGAACAGATGGAAAAACAGAATTACGATTTGGAGCAGGTGTTTCTGATAATCCAGATGAACAGATAATTCCAAATCCTGATAATGTTGGTTCAAACTTATCAGATAGTCCTACAAAATTATTTGAAAAATTTGACCCAAGTAATTTCTTAAAAACAAAATCATATGGACAAGCTCCAGCTAATACAACATTAACAATAACTTATTCTTATGGTGGTGGAAACCAAGATAATGTCCAAGCAGGAGATATTACTAAAATAAGTGCAATTAGTTATGAAGTAGATAGTTCAGGTTTAAATTCTTCAACATTAGATACAGTAAAAAATTCAGTAGCGTTTTCTAATCCAGAAGCATCAAGTGGTGGACTCGGAGCAGAAACACCAGAAGAATTAAGAGAAAATATAAAAGCGTATTTCCAAGCACAAGGTAGAGCAGTTACCAAAGAGGATTATATCATTAGAACTTATGCATTACCAGATAAATATGGTAATATTTCAAAAGCTTATATTGTTCAAGATGACCAATTAAGTCAGAATACAGAAAGAAATTCATACATAATAAAAGATTCAGATGTTGGTAAACCTTTTTCTGAAATACAAAAAAGAATACCTAATCCATTAGGACTGAATTTATATGTTCTTGGATATGATTCAAACAAATTTTTACAAAATGTTAATGATGCTGTGAAAGAAAATTTAAAAATATACTTATCAAGATTTAGAACAATTACAGATGCAGTTAATATTAAAAATGCATTTGTTATTAATATTGGTGTTAACTATTCAATAGTTACAGCAAGTAATATAAATCAACAACAAGTATTATTGACAGTGAATGATACTATTAAAAATTATTTTGAAATAGACAATTGGCAAATAAATCAACCAATTATACTTTCAAACTTACAAAACAGACTTAATAGTATAGAAGGAGTAATGTCAGTTTCAGATTTAGCAATAATTAATAAATACAAAACTGCAGATGGGTATGGTGGTAATGTATATGATATGAGTTCAGCAAACAAGAACGGAATAATCTATCCAGCACTTGACCCAAGTATTTTTGAATTAAAATATCCAATGACAGATATTGTTGGTAGTGTAGTTGGTGGTGAAACAAGAGGAGGATACTAATGCATTTCTTTACATTTGCAGAAAAAGACGCAACACTTTATGAAGGTAGTGCCACACAAAGTAGAAATACTGGATTAGATGAAATATTAGAAGTTCGTAAAGATATGAACGCTGATGGTTCGGTAGTTAATGTATCGAGAGTATTAATTAAATTTAATATAACGAACATATCAGAGTCTATTGTAGCAGGAACTATTCCTGAAAACGCAAGATTTTACTTAAATTTATATGACGCAAGGTCAACAGAATTAACAACAAGTCAATCTTTATTCGCACACCCAGTAAGTCAATCTTGGGTTCAAGGAGATGGTAGATTTTTTGATAAACCAGCCACAACAGAGGGTTGTTCTTGGAGATACCGAGATGGTGAAACAACAGGAACTCAATGGATAAGTGGTTCAAATAATACGGGTGGAACTTGGTTCGCAGGAAGTGGTTATGAAGCATCTCAATCGTTTAATCACGAAACAATAGATATGAGAATGGATGTTACAGACATTATGAAAAAATGGTTGAGTGGTTCAGTAGCGAACGAAGGATTTATGGTAAAGCGTTCAGGGAGTATTGGTAATACATCATCTTCATTAGACGAAGGAAGCACAGACAGACTTGGAAATTTTTCATTCTTTTCAAGAGACACACATACTATTTATCCACCAAAATTAGAAGTAGAATATGATGATTCATCATTTACTACTGGTTCTCTATCCACATTAGATGCAGATGATGTTGATGAGGTTATGGTTTATATGAAAGGATTGAGAGAAGAATATAAAGAAAAATCAAAAGTTAAATTTAGAGTATATGGTCGTGAAAGATTTCCAACAAGAACTTATTCAACAAGTTCTCAAAATCTAACAGTAAAATTTCTTCCAACCCAAAGTCAATATTCAGTTAGAGATGCTTTGACAGAAGATGAAATTATACCATTTTCAACAGGTTCTTATTTAAGTTGTGACGGAACAGGTAATTATTTCAGATTAGATTTAAATGCGTTTCAACCAGAAAGACACTATCGTTTTCTTTACAAAGTAGTAAGTGGTAGTGGAAACACAAGAGTAGAACATATTTTAGATAACGACCACATATTCAAAGTAACGAGGTAAACAAATGCCTTACACAAAGGAAGAACTAAAAACTTATCAATATTACTTGAATAGAGTTGAAGACCAAAGACAAAAATATCAAGATTATTTAGATGACCAAAATATCAGTCAGACAAGTGAAAGAAATCATCTTGTTGCAAGTGGAAGTGATGTTTTAATAAGTTTTGAAGATATAGATGAAGGTAGAAGAAACCAATCCCCTTTTGGAAGAATTGGTTTATCAAGAGAAGACCATAAAATTTTTAAGACTAATGTATATCCAGATTTTTATAAAGGTGAAAAATACGAAACAACAATAAATACCGATATAGATAAATTAATTACACAAGCTCCAGAATTAAGGTCAGTAAGATTACATAACGCACCAAACAACAATATTTTAAAACCATCATTAACGGGTGAATTAGATGAAACTGGAACATCATTCCAACCATCTTTATTAACACCTTCAAGGGAAATACCAAATGTCAGAACAGACGGTTATACTATTGATTTAACAAACGGAGATATAATAGGAGCACCTGGAGCTCTTGACGGAGAAGAACCAGAACTTGGGTTAGATATATATTATTTAGAAAACAATCGTAGAAGAAGATTCCCTAATTTAGATATTTTATTTTCATATGTTGGAACTTTATTAAGTTCTAATATAGAATTAGAAATTATGATTGTTGTTAAAGAAGATTTAGAAAATATTTTATTAGGAACACCAATGGAATTTAATACATTATAAGATTATGGCACAAAACAATTCAAGATTAAAACAAAGAGATTATGATATTCTTTATTCTGGAACATCTATAAAAAAAGGAACTGAACCTACAACAGATTCTCCAGAATTTGGTTTATTAGATAGAGATTATATAGAAATGTCTATATTAAATAATAATAATGTAGTCATTGACTCTTTTGTAGTCGCTCGTGGAAATCAAATCGGACAACACTTTGATGATAATGGAGATTTTTTTATAAATCCAGGAATTTTTATGAGAGAAAAAGGTTATTTTTCTGGTGATTATAATATAGAATTTAATTTTTTAAGAGAGACAGCTGGTTCACCAGATAAAATAATATTAGTTGATGAAGATAATGATGTTTGGAATGGTGAAATAACCATAGATGAATATGGAACAATTTTTAAATCAATAGAAAATGAAGAAACTGGAGAAAATGAACAAACTGGAGAAAAATTAAGAGAAGTTCAATACAAATATTATATTGATGAAATATCAAGTGATAGAACAGAAGTTAGAATAGCTCAATTACCAATTGAAGAAGATACACTTTATACAGAACAATTTAAAGGTTTATCTGCAGATGGTGCAGTATTGAGGTATGATGGTCTTTCGTTAAAATTTCCTGATGAAGAAGGTGGTGGAGAAAAAAAGAATTTTGATGTATTAACCGAAGAGGAAAATATTATCACAAAAGATTTAATAGGTGGAGAATTAATTATACCAAACGCATTCCAAATTTTAGATTTATCATCATTGAGAGAAAAAGATGACGATGGTAATTTAAAAGAAGACGGGTTTAGATTTCTTAACGGAACAAAAACAAAAAATATTTTTAATAATTTCGGTGGTGTGAATGTTGGAGGAACCAAGCTTGGAAATCTTGTGGACTATAACATAGGAGACAATAATTACTATGTTGACTTACCAGGTAGTAATATTCCATTTAATGCTGCAAGAGATTCTGAAAATGGTAATCAATATATGTTTTATGGTATAGAAGTTGGAAAAGATGAATATTTCAATAATACTGAAAAATTTAATTATTTCACAGAGTCTTGGCCAGAATTTCCAGATAGAAGATTATTTGGTGGAGCAGGAATAACAGGTTGGAGAACAGCTACAAGGAAAGGTTATCCACTACATATGTATTGTGGAAATAAAGAATTACAAAAATTAAAACACTTTGATTGTGATATAGATATATATTTAACTGGTAAAACCCTTGTAAATAGTCAGACATTTGAACACAGACTTTCTACTAAATTTCAAGGAGAAAATACATTTATAGACTTAATAGTTCCAGTAGAATTAAGATTTGATAATGTAAGACAAAACGGAGCACTATGGTCTGGTGTATTTACATTTACCTACAATGTTCTTGATAAACAAAGAAAGTTCATTATATCAGCACCAAATATATTTGCTGTAGTTCCAGATAACAACGAAGGAGCGTCAGAAAGTTTTGTGAAGGGGGGTTGGAGTATATAATGAGAATGAACATAACATTAGGCCCTAAGTTTGAAAAAATAAACAACCTACCAACATTTGTTCTTGCAAATAATGAAGAAACCACAGCGACTTTTTCATTTTCTATGAAAAAAACAAAATTAAAAGATAAATTTTGGAAAAGAACAGGAATTAAATATACTCTTTATCGTGAAGGACAAATTGTTAATGAAACAGATAATAAACAACCAAATCCATATAAATTAGATTTGAAACAATTTGGACAAGGATATTTTCAATTAAAGATTACCGCTTTTGGTCGTAGAAAGTTCAGATATAAGTTTTGGACAAGAACAAAAAAGAAAAATTATGATAAAAGAATAGCATTTAAAATAATTGATACTAATGTAGTAGAAACAACAGCAGATGATAATTTTAATGGTATACCAACTGGAATTTTCGCACCATTTAAATCAACAATTACAGATATATTACCAGAAACAAATACAATTATAGTAGAAAATAAATTTGATAAAAATAGTCTTGGTCTACCAACAGATTTCCCAATAGATAGTGTGGTTAGTGAAAATATATCAACTTGGGCAATAAGATATAATACTATTGACTATTCAAATCTAAATACACTTTTGAGTGTAAATGGTCAGAAATCACTTATTGTAAACGCCGAAACAGATAGTGAAACATTTAAATTACCACCATATTCGGTTGTATTAAAAACATATGAACCATTAGTAAATAATATCACATCAGAAGATAAAGTAAGTGTTGTTAAAGAAATGGCAGAACCTATTAAGGATACTATAAGATTAGTTCCTTTTAATGATGCTGATTTGGGTGATAGATATTTATATCAACCAAATAACAAATCAATAGACTATATAAATAATTCAAAAACAAGTAAACAAACCCAAGATAGTTTATTAACAGATAATAATTTTTTATCTGGTTCTCTTTTTAACGCAATATTGAGTGGTAGTAATGAAGCAGATATTAATGTTGATTATAACGACTATGGAAATTTTTCAACATTTGGTTCAGTAAGAAAACGATTAGAAAATTTTTGGAACAAATTAGAACGAATAGAATATTATTCAAAAGAAAGTGGTTCTTTATCAGTAAAAGGAGCTTCTACAGCGTCAGTATATACTTCTGAAATTGTTAAAAACGAAGAATTAAAAAATGGTATCATAAACAATTTTGACCATTTTGAAAAATATCTATATTACGAAAGTTCATCAGCAAATTCAAGTTCGTTTGGATTAGAATTTGACACATCTTGGCCAAAAGAAAATTCAACAAAACCACATAATGTATTGAGTGTAACTTCATCAGCAGTAATGACTTGGTATAACAATAATATACAATCAGCCTCTTTATATGATGCAAGTAATCCAAGTCGTTTGATGAATTTAGTTCCAGAATATTTAAAAGGACATCACATAACATCAACAAATTTTGGAACAGCTACAGAGTCATATAATAGACACCAATCTAATACACAAGATTCCGACAATAAACCATTTTTGGACTTTTTAGATATGACTGGACATTACTTTGATAATGTGTGGGTTTATATTAAAGCATTCGAAGACATTTATGATAGAAGAGAAAAACTTAATGAAGGATTATCAAAAGATTTAGTATGGGCAGTATCTAATGCCTTTGGTTGGAATCAACCATCAGGTAAAGAAATACTTGATTTACATAGATATTTTAAAGGATACCAATTAAGTGGTTCAGCAACATCATCAACTTATGAAGTATATTCAGTTGAATCAGAAAAAGATATTGAAAGAGAAATATGGGGTAGAGTTCTTACAAGTATGCCTTATATTCTAAAAACAAAAGGAACAAAGGAGTCAATTCAAGCTCTTGTTAATGCATATGGTATTCCACCAACAATTTTAAGGGTAAATGAATATGGTGGACCAGATAATAAAGATTATCAACCTAATTTTAATATTCAACAAAGATATACAACAGCATTAGATTTTAAAAATAGTCAATATATTTTAAATCAATGGAAAGAGTCTTCTGGAAGTTTGAGAACACCAGATAGTATTGAATTTAGATTTAAAGCGGCATCAAGTTCTAATCAAGTTTTATTAGCCAAAGATGGTGATTTTGCAGTAAGATTGTTAGATGAGGGTTCAATAACTGATAAAAAAGGTAAAGTAGAGTTTGTTATAAGTAGTTCCCTAACAGGTTCAGTATTTGGAACACAGAGTGTAACTTCATCATTATTCCCAGTATTCAACAATGAGTTTTGGTCAGTTGGTGTTACAAGAGAATTAAGTAGTGGGTATGACCCAGAAGTAACAGCAGAATTTGATACCACATCAAGTATAAAGTATAATCTATATTTAAAACAATATGAAGCTGGTAGAAGTAAAATACTTTACGATTCAGCAACATCAATGACATTGAGTGGTTCAACTACGACCGTTGGAGTAACTTCATCTTATATGAATGGACAATGGACAGGAAGTGGTAATTTCTATTGGGGTTCAACTGGTTCATTTGGAGATATGGGTGTAGAGTTTACAGGTTCATTACAAGAGATAAGACTTTGGAACGCTCCACTTACACAATCAGCATTTGATAACCACACAACAGCTCCAAAATCAATTAATGGTAATCACGCATCAGCATCATATACAGATTTAATATTTAGATTACAATTAAATGAGAGTAGAAGTTTAGCAACTGATTCTGATTTACATAATGTAGCACCAGACCAAGTTACATATGCATCTACATCAAGTGCATTCCAAAGCGGTAGTGCACAAGGATTTACAGCAAATAATTATATTAATATTGAACAAGAAGAAAAATCTTTAGTGCCAAATATTGGACTTAATAGAAAGACAAATTCAAAAGTTAGAATAGAAAAAAATTGGATACCTACTGGTTCTACATTATCAGTTGATAATAGAACAGAAGAAAGTTTATATGACACATCACAATTAGATTCAAATAGACTTGGAGTATTCTTTTCACCAACAGATGTCATAAACCAAGACATTATAGAATCATTAGCAGATTTAGATATTGAAAAAGAGATAGCAGACCCGAGAGATGAACAAGAATTATTTTATAGAGGGTTGAGAGAATTAGCTAACTCATACTTCAAAAAATATACAGGAACAAATAATTTTTGGGATTATATGAGATTGGTAAAATATTATGACCAAGCTATATTTGAACAAATTAAAAAGGTATTACCAGCAAGAACTAAATTTAATTTTGGTGTAGTAATAGAACCAACAATATTAGAACGCTCAAAGAATATAGTTGGTAAAGGAGCATCTTATGAAGATGTGAAAAAAGACGGAGAAATTAATGTTGGTTTATTAGAAGCAACTCAATCTTGGAGAGGACCAGTTATGACTGTAACTTCATCAAATGATTCAACAGCTTCGTTTTGTTATATTGGAGAATATTCAGGAAGTAGATTATTAGAATCATCATATTATAATGTTAGAACAGCATCATTTGACGATAGTAGATATACAAATTCAAAATTAAGACAAACAGAAAGATATTATTCAATTGGTTCAGCTCAATCTGGTTCATTGGGAACTGGTTCAGCATTAATAGAAGAACCAGATGTGATATTTAACGAGGGTGTTTTAACATTTATATCTTCATCAAGATTGTCACAATATGCATACGAGAGAGAATTTTATTACACAAGTTCAGCCGCAGTTGGAACAGCAGGTGCTTCAGTTAAACTCAATGCGAGATTAGCACCACTTTCAAGTTCTACACTACACGCATATTCATCTTCAATTAAGATAGCAGATTACCAACCACCTGCAGATTATTCTACAACACAAATAAGTTCTTATAAAGGAACAAAGAATACAATAAAGACAACACTTGACAAAGAATTACCAATTGAAATTAATAAATCTACAGCAACAGCAGTCGTATCAAGGAAATCTGGAGAAGGTAATAAACTTGAAGTAGTAAGAAAGAAATAATTTAATCAAAAATTTTGTTTTCGTATATTTATAATTGACACCAAAGTGTTTCAGAATGAAATCAAAATTTAATCACAAATAGGAGTAAAAATGGGAGTTTTAGACAATACAACCATAACAGTGGACGCTATATTAACGAAAAAAGGTCGTGAGTTATTAGCAAAAGGTGAAGGACAATTTAAAATAACAAAATTTTCATTAGGAGATGATGAAATAGATTACAATCTATATGATGTAACGCATCCTAATGGTTCTAATTTTTATGGAGCTGTAATAGAAAATATGAATCTATTAGAAGCAATTCCAAATCAAGATTTAGCATTAAAATACCCACTCGGAGATTACGAAGGTAATACTGGTGGTGGTGGAACAGGTGGTGGAGACACTGGTAATTATGTATTAACAGCAAATCCAACATCAGCAACAATAAATGGTGGTTTCGCACAAATATTCCAGTTTACAATTACTGGATACGGTGGTGAAGCTGACTTTTCATATAGTTTAACGGATACAACTTATGCAACTTTATTACAAGCTAATCCAACGACTGGAACAGTTAGAGTAAGAACAACAAATCCACCATCAACAAAATCGACCGTATTAAATGTAACAGAAAACAACACTGGTAAACCACTATCAGTTCCAATTACTATAAACAAGTATGATGGAGTCATAAGATAAAATAAGGAATAAACAATGAGTAAAATATTATTAGAAGATAGAGATATAGTCCAAGAAAGTAATGTTACTTTAACATCAGGAATTTGGTCAGAGGGAGCAACTTCATTAACAGCTTACCACACATCATCTACACAATCAGGTTCAAATGGAACATATTTTTTACAGACATTCAATAAAGCAACATCTGATGCAA
>Ga0163179_10002647_pt1 | contig 12384 bp, 4 predicted proteins | sample AtlANTMetagenome_FD_109643 | JGI IMG/M metagenome (GOLD analysis project Ga0163179, IMG submission 109643) | Marine eukaryotic phytoplankton communities from the Atlantic Ocean - Atlantic ANT 2 Metagenome | ecosystem: Environmental > Aquatic > Marine > Oceanic | place: North Atlantic Ocean...
CGCCGTCGACAGCGGTATCAAAGGGATTGCCGCTGGCACCGCCAATCAAAATGAGTGCATCAATGCGCTCTGGGGCGATACGCACCAATTCGAGCAACACTTGCACGCCCATTGACCAGCCCACGTGAACCGCCGACTTCACCTCATAGTGGTCCAACAACGCCAGCAAATCTTGGGCCTGAGAAGGAACATCCACGGCCGATGGATCGGCGCACTTACCCGAATTAAAGAGACCTCTATAATCCCAGCTCAGCAGCCGATGCGTTTCGCGAAACCGCTCACAGTACGGTTCCCAAGCGCTGTACGATCCACCCAAACCATTGCTCAAACACATCCAAGGGCCCTGTTCACCCTCACGGTATGCGTTCAACTCCGTTTGATCGAACGAAACAATCTTTTCAGTCTGTATCTTGGTCATGGCGCCTTCCATTCAGAATACCCCATCTGACGCGGAAAAAACCAGTTGGGCCTCGATCAGCGGCACATAGTCATCCGAATGGCGGTAACAAAAGCCGATTGATTGCGCTATTGAGACATCGACATATACTGTCGAAGTGAATGGATTGAGAATCATCTGGATCCCTATAGCGCTCGTTGTGATGACCACGACGAGCCGTGCTCATGAGTCCGCACAATTTTTTGGATATGAGACCCCCATCGAGATGCCCCACAGCCAAGTGCTGGATGCCTTCCATCGGGGTTTAGACCGCGCCAAAGCGAAGAAAGGGAAAGTCCGAATATTGCAATTCGGTGCCTCGCACACGGCGGCGGATCTGTGGACCGGTCATTTTCGAAAATTGATGCAAGAACGATTTGGCGACGGTGGTTTGGGGTTCATTATGCCCGTGCGCCCTTGGCGATACTACCGGCACGACGGCATTCGATTTGAACATCCGAAACGCAAGAAATACCGCTGGAAATGGGACTTTGTGCGTTCCAAGCCCAAAAAGAAGGTGGAGAATTTCCGACTCGGTCTCGCTGGCATGCGTGTCTCAGCCCGCAAACGGCGGCAATGGTCGCGGTTGTTCACAACCACCGGAGGCCGTGGTCGTATGCAGTTGGAATTTTTCTACGAAAAGAAGCGTGGCGGCGGCGATCTCCTCTTAACGATCGATGATAAAATACACCGGCGTATTCGCACACAACGGCGCAAGAGAGCACTGGGCAGTCGCAAGTTTGACCTGAAATACAAACCACACACAATTCTCCTCCGTCCCCGAGGCAATGGCGAAGTGCAACTCTACGGAGCCGTCATCGAACGCGACCAACCCGGCGTCGTAGTCGATACATTGGGCATCAACGGCGCACGCGCACGAAGCATACTCAAATGGGATCAAAAACGCTGGTCAGAACTGCTGCAACGACGCAAACCGGATCTCGTCATTCTGGCCTATGGCACCAACGAAGCCATGGACACCCACGAACCCATCCGGATTTATCGAGAGAAGCTGAATGCAGTACTGAGTCGACTAAAAAAGACCGTGCCCAAGAGCAGTTGTTTACTCATTGGTCCAACCGACCATCCATGGGTTCATCGAGAGAGCAAGGAAGATGACATGCCGTGGTTTGAACATCGCACTCGAACCGATGACATCATTCGAATACAGCGAGAACTCTCTAAAAAGCATCGCTGCGCTTTTTGGGATGCCACCGCAGTAACCGGTGGGCCGTTGTCCATCATCAATTGGGCACACAATGAACCTCAAATGGCGAGGCAGGACTATGTGCATTTTACGACCCGAGGATACCGGCGACTGGCAGAATTATTCTATCAGGCCCTGATACAGACGTACGAAAAACAGAAGCACAGCCAATGAAACCCATTCTGTACACCACAGTCTGTTCTCTATTCGTTCTCGCAAGCGCATGCAACACAACCGCAGTGACGGAGCGCTCCGCAGCTATCGGACTGAATCACGGTGTTTCAGAAAAGCATCGTTCCGCGACGTACTGGATCCAATCGCAAGACGCGAACGAACAAAAACGTGTATTGCTTTCTTCGACTGCAATCCAATCCCTAAACCAACGGAATGAAAAAAAACCGTGGGGTTATCAAGACATTCTGAACACTGCGGCCATGACCCCGGAGTACACAAAGCGTGAATTGGCGATCCGATCCGATTGGTTGGCGCAGCGTGTACAGGAGGGCAAGTACGTTGAAGAACCGCACGGAATGTTGCTCGGCGCGCAAAAAATCATCTCGAACTCCAACTTTGTCCACGAATATCGCGTAGTACACACGCAAACAGTCCTCTACTGTGTGCCATCGACACACAGCCTGTTTACCCAACCCATTGACAGAGCATTCAACCGAAATCACTGCTCGGGTTTGCAACCGGGCGAAGCCATTCGAGTACTTCGAAAGACCCAGGGGGGCTGGCTTCATGCACACGCCGGGCATTCGATTGGATGGGTTCGTATAGAGAAAACGACTCCCCCCATCACGGCCGGCACACTTCGGAAATTCGCAACACAAACACCACGCATCGTCCTTCTCAAAGATCGATACCCTTTGGCGACAGGCACAACACTTCGCTGGGGCTCACATTACCCAAGCGGGTCAGAGTCCACTCATCAGACTGTTACGGTAGCCACGCCCAAAGGGCTGGAGAGCCAATCGTTCCAACAAGAAACAATGGCTCTGAACGAAACACCCAGCGACGCATGGTCGGTATGGCCACTGGCCTTTACCCGACAAAACGTATTCAAGCTTGCGCTGTCGATGCAAGGGACGCAATACGGCTGGGGTGGTCGGAATGGCGGACGCGATTGTTCGCGGTTCTTGCTGGACCTGTTTCGGTCGTTCGACATCCGGCTGGGACGCCATTCGACCGCCCAATCTCGGTCAGGGTTACAGCAGATCGAGCTGAAAGGACTCAGCCTCGAGGACAAAACAGCCCGAATTCAAGAAGCATCCAAGCGCGGTGTGGTCCTACTCTACATGCCCGGACACATCATGTTGTATTTGGGCGAAGGACCACAAGGTCCCTTGGCCATATCGTCGCTGTCTGAATATGTGGTGCCTACAAACGATCAATCCGAAAAGGTCGTACGTGTCGATCAAGTCGTGGTCACCGGACTGGAATTGGGCACACAAACCACACGCGGCTCCTTTTTGCAGCGCCTGACCCGATTGGCCGTGTTCGGACAATGAACAAACACCTTCTGATTCTTAGTGCTATCGCAGCATTTCTGTTCGCTCACGACGCTCAGGCAAAAGATACAAACGGCTGTGTCCTATCGAAAGATATCCGACTGTTTGTGTCTCCAGCTCGACCGCACACGCAACAACCCGTCCAAATCATGGTGGTTCACAGCGGCACTGCCCAAAACGGCGAAATTTGGATTCAACGCCCCGATGGGACACAAGAAAAAATCCCCACAGTCCGATTGGGCGGACCACCTCATGGCTACATCGGAACCATCGAAACGCCCGTCAAGGGCCGGTGGCGGGCGGGCTTGGTTGTGAACGGAGAAATGAAAACATGCAAGCGTTTCCGAGTCGGAAAGTATCGAATCCGAACCCGCAGCAAACGGGTCGTGGACGAATCGACGATTTGGCATACCTATCGCCGTTGGACTCCCGCTCTGGAAAATTTGTACAGCATCTGGATCGAACACCTCTTTGATGCGCCGTTGAACCAAGAACCCACGTGGAACGCACTGCATGAGTTGACCCAAGACCCAACGCGCAACGTATTGTACGACCACTTGGGTCTCGGCGAAGACACGCCCGACAAAGGCGCGGAATCCCTTAGACCCGATTGCGCCGACTTCCCCTACTTCCTCCGTGGCTATTTCGCCTGGAAATGGAGCTTACCCTTTGCCTATCGCGCATGCTGGCAAGGACGAAGGCGGCCATTCGCGCGTTGCCAAGAGATGAAATCCAACACAGATTTCGCGGAAGCAATCGAGCCCAACGAAGCTTTTTACCTCATGCTCAAAAAGAAGGTGGCTCGCTCGGTGAGCTCCTCCAGCGCCAGAACAGAATACAAAAGCGAGGATACCGACCTATACCCTGTGTCGATTACGCGTCACAGCATCCGACCCGGAACCGTTTTTTCAGACCCGTATGGGCATCTGCTGGTGATCAGTAAATTAATCGACAGCCAAAATGGTGAACCCGGCATCCTATTCGCAGTGGATGCCCAACCGGATGCGACCATTGGTCGTCGTCGGTTTTGGAGAGGCTCATTCCTCTTTCCCCCCGGTGCGGGAAACATGGGAGCGGGATTCAAACGATTCCGCCCGATTATTCGTGTTCGTGGCGAAACACAACCCATGAAGAATTGGCGTATCAAAAGATACCCTGGATACAAAGACTTCGATTTGCAGCAGCAAAGATACACACCGGACGAATTCTATGACGCAGTCGCCGGACTCACCAACGTGTCCCCATTAACTCCACAAAAAGCACTGGAAGCCACTGTTGTTGCGCTGGCGGAGCAAATTCGGAGACGAGTCGTCTCCGTGAATACGGGCGAAAAATGGAAACAATCGCACCCGGACCAACTCATTGAAATGCCCAAGAGCACGCAATTGTTCCAAACCAGTGGACCTTGGGAAGACTTCTCCACGCCGTCCCGCGATATGCGACTGCTGATCGCCATCGATACCGTGTTCAAGTTTCCCGACACCGTTTTGCGAAGACCCGAACACTACGGTCTCTCCGATCCGGCCAAAATCCAATCCACGCACAAGGAATTGCTGGAAAAACTAAAGGAACTGGCAAGCAGTCACACCTTTACATACCGAAAGAGTGACGGCAGCAAACACCCACTCTCGGTATGGGACGTGATCCAACGCCGAGAAGCGCTCGAGATGGCATACAACCCCAATGATTGTCCGGAAACTCGATGGGGAGCCCCGTTGAACAGTGAAGAGCATGCCACCTGTACCCAAGAGGCCCCCGCTCGACACATCAAACAAATGAGAGCCTACCGCCCATGGTTTCATCGACGTGTGCGCCCGACGCACCAAGACCCCTTCCCCGAAATAAATGATCCATAGACAAGTTATTGTTTTTATAAGAATTCTAAACTTTGAAGTTTCCTGTGGAGAAGTCGAAAAGGCTCTGGACACCACTGGATCGGACTGATATGTCACCATATATGGCAGTCGAACCCAATACGAAATCTGAGCTCCTGCATTACAGCGTCGCGGATCCCGCGATGGAGCGTTTTCGCAGTATTCCAAGAAAACAACGAGCGGAACCGTTCCTCAAATGGGCAGGTGGCAAACAACGGCTCTTGAATCGCTACGACGCCATGTTTCCCGCTCAATTTGAAAATTACCTGGAACCCTTTCTGGGTGGTGGCGCGGTCTACTTTTTCCTGCTTCACGTTGGACGGTTGCAAAAACGCGCCCTGCTCAGCGACTTAAACGCGGAGCTTGTACATTTGTGGCGCACCGTACGGGATGATGTTGAGCCACTGATTGCGTTGCTTCAGACGTACAAGTACGAAAAAGAGTTTTATTACTCCGTACGTGAACTGGACACGACAAAGCTGAACGATACAGAACGCGCCGCTCGTATGCTGTATCTGAATCGAACCTGCTTCAATGGTTTGTACCGCGTGAATCGAACCGGAAAATTCAATGTTCCGTTTGGTCAGTACTCCAATCCATTGATTTGCAATGCAGACAACTTGCGGAACGTGCATCGCGCTATTCAGGGAGTAGAACTTCAAAATTGGGGTTTTGAAACCGTGCTGGAATCCGCGGCTGCTGGTGATTTCGTCTACTTTGATCCGCCCTATCAACCGGTCACGCGAACCTCACGGTTCACACAGTACACGGCAGAAGCGTTCAACGAATCGCATCAAGAGCGTCTGAAGGACGTGGTACGTATCTTGGATAATCGAGGTTGCCTGGTCATGTTGTCCAATTCCGATACACCGCTGGTTCGAGACCTCTACAAAGGCTTCGACATCCAGGAGGTTCAGGCACCGCGTGCCATTAACCGCAATGGAAAACGTCGCGGCACAGTGACGGAATTGGTCGTTCGTAACTACCGATAGTCATTCGTCACCAGTCGACGACGCCACAACAACGCACCCAACATCACCAATCCGAACAACAACACTGTCCCCATGGGTATCTTTGTCGTAGTCCGGGGTGACGTGCGACAACCACATCCAGGATCGGTATTCGAAACAGGCGGCGCAACATCCCCACTCCCCGCATCCGAACCCGGATCCATCTCGACTTGTTGCTCCGGATTGTCGACATTGTCGCCGGACTCCGGTTGCGTTTCATGAGTCACGACCGCGTTCAAATCCACACGAATTCCCTCGGGGGTTTCATTCAGCGCATCCGAGGTGATCATGAAATGACCGCTGACTGTGTGCGATTCATCGGTAGGCGTCAATAGAACGACGATTTGCTTCTCACCACCGTTGGGCTCCACAACCAATTCGGACGTCGACTCAAACGTCAACTCGCCTGTATCTGGCGACGTGACGATCGGACCCACCGTCACGTTGATCGCATCACTGCCGTCATTGCGTATTGTAGTAAAACGGCTCATGGGCGCCACATTGGATTGAACCGTACCCCAATCCAATTCGGTCGGATTCACGACGATCGCTCCACCCGAACGACACTCCAAATCCAAGTGCAATTGACCATCAACGGCCCCTTGCGCATTGGTCTCAAAAACAAGACTAGCGGTATACACACCTGTTTCCGGAGGATTACACGACATTTTAATATTGGCTGGTGATCCCGGTGCCACCAACAACTCTTGGCATTGAATGCAACTGAACGGCGTTCCGTCCAAGACCGATGCGTCGGGATCCAAACTCAAATAACCGGCGCCAATATTATCAACGGCTACGGTCACAATCTTCTCCGTCCCCGAAGCAACATATCCAAAGTCCACGGGGTCCGAATCGAACAAAGCATCCGGCGCAGTGAGACCACTCAATGCAATTTCAGCGGGTTCAAAACTGTTGCTCGCCAGAGTCAGCGTGGCATCAAACTCACCCACCTCGGTAGGCGCAAACAACACCGACGCAGTCATGGAGTGTCCGGGCGGTAAGGTGGCTTTCAGCGTTTCTTTGGATAACGTGAACGTCTCGGCGCCGGCGCCGGTAATCGCCACATTCTCCAAGTCCATTACGACCGACTCCCCACCTGCACTGGTCAAAGTGACCGTTTTCGATTGACCACCTCCGACATCTACCGACCCCCACGACAACTGTTTGGTAGAGACCTCAAGGAGAGGGCCCGACAAACAATGCAAAACAACCGCTTCCGGTGGGTCCATGTTCTTTACGCTGAATTGCAAGACGGTTGTATGTGCCCCTTTCGTCGTGGGCTCACAAGTCACCCAAAACTTATGTACACTCCCCGGCGCCAAGGTCGGCAGGTCCTTGCCAACGGAAACCCCTTTATCCAATTGAAACTCGGTGGTGGTAGACAAGAACAAATCGTCCAACTCCATGGGTGCACAACCGGTGTTTCGTATGATGAATTCTCGCGTATAACTGGCACCAATCGCCTGAGGTGGAAAGTCATAACTGGGTGCCGCTGGAATGGATTCAAACACAGCCTTGGTTCGCAAATACAGTGGACAGGACGTGATTGGACCATTGACGCCGTCGTGATGAATCTCCAAATACTCGTCAAAACAACCGGGATTGCCATTGGGCGTCCACGTCAAAGCCAACGCCGTCGATTCCGATGCCGAGAGCGTCGTTCCTGCGGCACAGGTGAATCCCTCCCCGGAGCACGAGACATTCTCTGACGTCACCGCTACAGCATCCGAACTGGTCCCACTAATTTTCAAGAAGGTGTCGCCTGTATTGGTAATGCTCAAACCCTGCAATGTCTTGGTTCCATCGGGATCGACACCCTCAATAACCAATGGACATTCCAGCGACAATTCAGCCAACTCTTTGGAAAGCCCCGAACCGTCCGCTGCGTTGATAAACAACAAGTCATTGTTCACATTATCGACAACAACCAAGGTGCCTTGATTGCTCTCTGTGGCCGCATGTCTGACGGGGATTAATCGACCCGACATACTCCCCGATTGCGTGTACAACCCGGTCAATCCGGTCACCTGCGAGATGCCTTTATCCCCAATGGATATGTTGGTTTGTCCGCCATCGTACACATAGGCAATGCGGCCAGTAGCCTGGTCGGTTACAGCAAAACCACTGCCATGCACACCCATGCCCGGCCCGGTGGAATAGAGTGGCGCGCCACCCATCGCGACATCGCGCAAGGCGATCAAGCCGTCACTACCAAATCCATCGTCCATCGAACCATCCGGTTTTAGAACAATAATGGTGTCATTGGCTCCATCCGAGACCGCAATGCTGCCAGAGTTCAGAACCACCAATGACTCGCCCACTGTGTTTCCAAGCGACGCCGGTAAAGGCAACGCCTCCAAATCGATGACGCCATCTTGGCCCAATGTCAGGTCCTTATCGCCATTGGAATCGAAACCAATAATTCGTTTTGTTGCTCGGTCCACAACCACGAACCCTGTCCCGCGGGCAGAAATGGCACCGCCAATACTGCCGGACTCCTCCAACAGTGTATCCAATCGCAGAACACCATTTTTGACATATTCTCGAGCGATTGAGCCATCGGAACGGAGGAACACATAGGTTCCAAGCGCGCTGCTTCCCACCACAATCGTTCCATCATCCAGCACGCTCAGAATCGCACCCAAATCAACAGCCTGGGCTGGATCCAATCCGGCGGCCTCAATGACCGACGACAGATCAATCCGAGCATTCTCTTGTCCCCAAGCATCCAGGGCCACACCGCCATCCATCAACGCCGGATACACAAAAATCAGCTCGTGTGGATCCAAACTGGCCAACACAAATCCACCCGTACACAATTCCGCAATGGAGATTCCCAAGGTACCGGACGCATCAAATGCCGACGCGAAGGCAGTGGTTGGCGGCCCAACGTCCACGGTTCCTGTAAATTGATTGTCAAAAACCAGGCCTTTTCCTTTGACCAGACGCACCTGCTTCTGCTGCGTTTCTGCGTCAGAGCTGGTCACGATGATGTTCTCATGAGCGACATGACTGCCGGTCAGCGCACCATACGTTACGGTCATTTTCTCAGACTCGTCTTCCGCCAAATCATACGGAGGTGGCTCACCCTCACCCGGCTGTGTACCACCGGGCCATATCAAATTGACGCCCACAGCTTCCGAGTCCTCAAGCACCACATCCGATACCTCCACCGGCGTGGCACCAATATTTCGGAAAGAAACCTCCATTTCGGTCGTGCTCGAACAAAAATTCAGCATGGCCGGGTCAATCTGCAAGTTGGGACCGGCATGACCACTCAATGGAACATCGATCAGAGACTGCACAGAGTCACTGGTTTGAATTTGTAGGCTGCCTTTAAAGCCACCGCCCTCATCGGGTGCAAACAATACTGGAATGGCCAAGACCTCGCCGGTGAACAACAAGTAGTTGGATGGCGCAGCTTGCGCCAATGAAAATCCAGCACTATTCCCCGCATTGATGACCTTCGCCGACTGGATGGCTACCGGCTTTTCTCCGTCATTTTTGATGACCACGGCTTGCGTATGTTCGGTGTATGGCAATACAGAGCCAAAGACCAGTCGATGGGGCGTAGCGGTCAAATTCTGGGCGGTTTCACAACGCAGTTGAATGGACAACTCACCATCCGCTTGGGCGTTGGTCTGCAAAGCGAAAGTCGCATGAAAAACACCGGCCTCTTTCGGAGTGCAGTGAACGGCCAGTTCAGACACTTCACCGGCTGTAATCGTTTGTGGCAATGCCGTTAATCCCTCAACGGAAAACGCGTTCTTGTCACCAGACAACGAAAATCCAAGAATGCTCGCTGTTGCCGGATACAGCGCGGCAATATGCACGGGCTGTGAACGCTGAGAGTCCACCGGTACATTGCGGAAATTGAGAAATTCCGCGATGGGATACACCACACGCGCACGCGCACCCGAAGATCCACTCAATTGGACATCTATAGACGCACTCGGAACCCCTTTGTCTGTATAGAATGTCAGCGTCGAATGGTAATCACCCAACGTTTGAGGCGTGAAGTGCACCCAGACATCATCCAGTTTCTCACCCGGAGCCAATACGTGCCCCCCGGTATTGAAACCATCCAATTCAAAGGCAGACTCATCTCCTCCCTGCACGGCATAAACCGTCAAAGGCACACTATCGCTCAGGTTCTCAATCAACACTGGCAGGCTGCGCGTGTCCTCGATGGGGACTTCTCCAAAGGTCAAATTCCCCGGGTTCACCCGCAACACCCCGCCGACGCGCCCTGTGAGAGGCAAGGAAGCATTCGCTTTCGGGCCGCTCACGTTAAATTGTCCATTGTATTCTCCGATCGAAACCGGCGAATACAATAAGGTCAGAAAGAGGTTTTCTCCGGGATTCAGTGCCACACTGCCTGCCGGCTTATCAACGATAGAAAACGCGTCCGTCGACAGAGTAATGGAGAATGTATCCAAGACCACGGACGTCGAACCGGTATTAATCACGTTTACTTGCTTGGTTCGAGTCTCACCCATGCCAAGCACACCAAAATCCAGAGGGCTGGTCGCCGCTTGTATCGCGACGCTGGGTCCAGAACTTCCAGAAACGGGCACAAACAACAAAGGCTTGCCTGTATCGCTGGATACAAACTTCACCGCGTTGTTCTGCGCATTGAACGACTGCTCTTGACCCGGGTTAAACCGCACCACGAGCGATGCACTGTCTCCCGGCATCAATGTCTCGGAAGTGCCTTCCATGACCTTGAACGCAGACGAACCGGCAATCGATGGTGTGCCATACGACAGCGGTCCAGTACCGATATGTGTGACGGTCAGAGGCAACAATTTGCTCTCATTGACGACTACAGCACCAAAATCCAATACGGCGGGGTGGGCCAGCAATTGCGGACCAGTAATGCAACGTACTTTCGCCGTAATCGTCGCCGCAGTGAGCGAATCCGTCGCGACAGTCAATACCGCTTCGGCGATGCCATCCTCGGTGGGCATACACCGAATCGGAATCTCGAAAGCACTTTCGGTCGATACTGCCGCAGGTAAGACAAGGTCCGTGGCGAGTTGTATCGCACTGCTCCCGACAACCGTAGCGGCCAATACGCTCGCGCTGGGTGACCCCGGTGGAACCACCACGGCGATTGCATTGGTCACCGAGCCCCCAACAGGAATCGCACCAAAGTCCAATAATTCGGGAGACAAGATGACATTCGACTTCGCAATGGCTGTCAACGGCACCACGGTCAGTGGTCCACTGGAAGGATCGTCGTGTACCACACGCAAAGAGCCGATAATCTGGCCGACTTTTTGAGGGGTCACAGTGACCATCGCCTGAATCGGATCGGCGCCCGGGGCCAAAGTGCCGGCTTCAGCGATTAACTCGAAACCATCCCCATCGACGGCAATGTCGCCCACAGTTAACGGAACTGTGCCAGCGTTTCCAATCAAAACAGTGCCACACAGAGCGTTCTCCCCGGCTGTCAGTCCCGTGCAAGTCAATTCGGCCGGTGTCACGGTCAACTGAGATCCGGAACGCCCCTGAACCATAAAAGCGGTCTTTCCACCGGCTGGGTCGTTGTGATTGATGGTCACCAATGCCGTGTGCTTCCCTGCCACGCTGGGACTGTAACGCAACTTCAGTTGTTTTACGGGCGGTGTCCCACCCAGCTGCTCGGGGGGATTAATGACCGTCGGACCGGTGGCCGCGGGATTGGTAATAATCTGAAACTGATTCGAACCTGCAAGGGTAATGCTGTCGATGGTCAAGTCATCCGTACCGTCATTGGCAAGAAAAACCAGACGTTCAAATTGCATTCCAGCTTTCACGCTACCGAAGTCTAGAACGGCATCGTTGGGTGAAACCAAAATATGAGGCCCTGTTCGACCTTCCAAAGCGACCGTATACGCTGCGGGGTTCTTCGCATCATTGCTTGTGATCTTCATGGTCGAATTCACAATCCCGACCACATTGGGCGCAAACACAACATCCAGAGCCTGAGTAGAATTCGGCGCAATGATCAACGAAGTGGTTCCATCAGCCAATTGAAATCTGGGCGATTCAATGACGACATGCACATGCAACGGATACGTTCCCGTATTCGTAATATTGAACCCTTCCGGCTCACTGACGCCCCCGACTGGCACGTTCCCGAAAAACAAACTCTCCGGCACAACAGCACTAAACGATGGCTCGACGACCATCGGCGCCGCGCTGTTGGTCGCAAACCGGAGACTATCCAACCCGGTATCGGTGACCACAACGCCATCTCCCGTGCTCAGCCCAATCGCCGCGGCTCCCAAAGAAGCATCGGGCCAAATCGCACCGAGTGAAATGACACCATTGGTTCCAACATCCGGGTTCACTTTGA